>Ga0105239_10000377_pt1 | contig 65124 bp, 54 predicted proteins | sample KBSC44metaG_FD_92761 | JGI IMG/M metagenome (GOLD analysis project Ga0105239, IMG submission 92761) | Corn rhizosphere microbial communities from Kellogg Biological Station, Michigan, USA - KBS C4-4 metaG | ecosystem: Host-associated > Plants > Roots > Rhizosphere > Soil | place: Michigan, USA...
ATAGAGAGTCGCAGGAGCAGGTGTAGGACTGACCGCAGCCCTGCGCCCCCCTGCCCCCCCCCCCCCCCCAACCCCCTCTCGGCCCACGTGATGAATGGAACTGGCAGAGGGGGCATTCCCTGGCGAGGTATCGTTTAACTGGGGGTTCGACCTCCAGGCGTGCATCTAGCATCATACAGGGGCTGCTAGGAGCTGGCCGTTCGCTAAGGCAGCCTATTCTGGCCCCCCGCGCAGACTGGCTTAGGCTTAAGCACGGATAGGACCTCCAGTTCATCCGTACCTCGTGGTCGGTGCGATCAATCAGGCCATCCCATCCCAGACCATCCCCGTTTCACATCTTGCATCCAACCCCAGCTTTTACCACCGCTACGAGTAAGTCATTCCACGTACTCCTCCTCCTCCTCCCCGTCTTTAGTCAGTCACTTAACCCCAGCTATCGAACTTCCCCAGCTTCTCCCACAAACCCGATCCTGACATTTCTTTATCTCTCCTTGTCATACTACGAGGACAAGCTACACGCTTGAACAGCCTTTGGCTGTTTTGGCCAACCGGTTCCACACGCACCCCATGCTGGACAACGACCTCGACGTGGAGCTCGATGGTCAAGGTCAAACTCATGGCCACGAGCCTCCACTGAAGAAACCAAAAAGGTTCCAATGTCAACATTGCCAGAGATTCTTTGCTCGACTAGAACATCTTCAACGCCATGAGCGCACACGTAGGCCCCCATATGTCCCCATATCCTCCCCTGCTATGCTCACTGTTGACACCTCACCGCCACTCTAGACACAAGAGAGAAGCCCTTCGCCTGTACGCAGTGTGATAGCAAGTTCACTCGAAGGTACCTGACTCCTTTGAAACCTCCTGGGACCTCCTGGGACCTCCTGGGACCTCCAAGATCGCTCTCGCTAACGCATGAATCAGTGACCTCCTTGTTCGCCATGAGAGATTGAGTCATGACCCTGATCGCTCGACACGGAATACTCGAGCTGAGAGTAATGCTGGCTCAAACAATAATCGCGATCAGGATCCTGGCCAAAGGAGAGACACCGGAACCAGCAACTCGTTGGAATTTCCAGATCCAACGGGTAGGTCACTGAGCTCACCGGCTTTCCCACAAGTAACCAACTACTTATCGTCTACCAACCAACCTCCCACACATGCCACAAACAACAATGATCTCTTATTCACATCACTGCTCATGGTTGCTGAGCATGCCAGACCACAGCCTCACCCCAATCCTTTGGAACAGCCATCAAATCTCCCCGAATCTATATATCCCTCCCAGGATCAACTTAGTTTGGGCCCAGGCATCCAGTCTTCCATCCCCAATGCCCCCAATACCCTGAATGGCGTCGGGGGGCTCCATAGCTTTGATTTTGAAGACTCGCTCCAAGACCTCGCCAACTTCATGGACAACGGAGCCATGTCGTCTTATCATTTCTCATCACTAATCAGCGCCGAACAGCCGATTCCATTCTTCTCACCAGAATCACTCACACACACAGGCGACCTATTTGCACCGACCGACCCTGCCATCCACCCTCGTCCTACCCATGCAATAGAACATCAAGAAGATTCCAGTTCATTTTCACGCTTCGGTTCGCGCTTGCCATCGCTTCAGCCAGAAGAAAGCCCTTCGGCACCCCAGAATGAGCAATACCCTCAGAAGGCCCTGTCAGACCTGAACACTGAGGACAGACAAGCCGTCGCTGTCAAGCTTTCCGAATTCTCACATGCCATCCCCACCAACTTCCAGCTTCCTTCTCGACTAGCCCTTTCCCGCTATCTTGCCGGCTATGTCAATGGATTCCACGAGCATTTACCCTTTCTCCATATACATACGATCTCAGTACACAATTGTTGCATTGAACTCATTCTCGCAATGGCCGCTGTCGGCGCTCAGTACTGCTTCGAAGGCCAAAAGGGGGTGGAGCTATTCAACGTCAGCCAATCTATAGCAATGCAACGAATCCGTCAACGCGATGCAAGGGTAGCCAACTCCCATCGAGCATCTGACGCATCATCCCAATATCCTGGCAGGACCAGAACAAGTGAAATATTGACCACTGGTGAAACACCACGCAGCGGCTCGATATCCGGTTGTTTGGGTCTTCCTTCACAGCCAGATTCCGATTCCGGTGTCCAAAAGGAAGACCTCATTCAAACCGCTCAGGCACTCCTCCTTCTCATGGCAATGGCAACATGGGCTAAGCATCGAGAGATTCTTCGAGAAGCACTCGCCATTCAGAGCATTCTCGCCACCCTGGTCCGTGATGATGGCTTCAAATCCCCACCCATGTCGGAAGATATCAGCTGGCCAGAGTGGATCAGGCGCGAGACAACCAAAAGAACCAAATTCATTGTTTTCTGCTTCTTCAATCTCCACACTATCGTCTACAACATCCCGTCATTGATCCTCGCGTCTGAAGTAGACCTCGATCTACCATGCAATGCTTCTGAATTTAAAGCACCAACCGCGACCAAGTGGAAGGAACTACGAGCCCGCTCCTCTCCCGAAGTCAGCTTTCAAGTTGCAATCCACCGGCTCTTCTCTCGCTCGAGCCATGACCCCACCACATACAACTCTTCGCTCGGCAACTACGTCCTCGTCCATGCGCTGCTCCAACACATCTTTTTCGTTCGGCAGATCTCACGTTATCGAGTTGACCACGGGGGAGAAATACGTTCTGACGATGTTGCCGCCATTGAACAGGCACTTCGAAATTGGCAGCTCGCGTGGAAGCGCAACCCGGAATCTTCTCTCGACCCAATGAACCCCAACGGACCAGTGACGTTCAACTCCACCGCCCTTCTACGACTGGCATACATCCGACTCAACGTAGACCTGGGCCCAGGACGCGCGCTCGACACAAGAGATCCGGTCCAGATAGCCAATGCCTTCCGACATAGTCCTTCCGTCAAACGCACTCCCAAACTGGTGCGAGCAGTGCTCCACTCTGCCCACGCTCTCAGCATCCCGGTCAAGATCGGCATCCACCTCGTCGCCCAGACGCAGACATTCATGTGGTCCATCCAGCATTCCCTCTGCACGCTCGAGTGTGCATTTCTCCTCAGTAAATGGCTCGAAGCACTTAGCCTACAGGGTTCAGGACCAGTCATAACTCACGATGAGCAGAAGATCGCAACGTTGGTGAAGACGATGTTGGATGAGACCGAGTTCGCCATGCCACACGACGTTCCGATGGAGTCGCCAGCTGCCATGAAATATCTCAGTGCCGGAGGTAAGCGAGATTTCAACCATACTTTCCGCGTGTGAAGGACTAACTCAAATCGTGATTTAGTGCTGCGAGTATGGGCGCAGGTCTTTCGAGGCGCACAGACGTGGGCGATTGTCGACGTTATTGGAACAAGTCTCAACATATACGCCGATATGCTCGAAGCGGATTGAAAGAATCATTGCTCAATACCATTGGATTTCGATCGTAATCTGGGAAATGACCACGCGATGCCACTATCCCGCATGTATGCAATGATGAAACTTGCGCCTGGGGAATGTCACAGGACGCAGCACTCCATTGTCGCCACCCCTCCTGGCCAGGATATGCCGGCCTCAACCCCCTAAGTCTCGCGTCAGCAAGAAGGGCAACCGACGAGCATCTGTACAGGCCTCCCACTCGACGCCGCTCTAATCCACAATTCCATCCGTGACGGCGACAGTGGGCAGCTTCAGGCCGATGAAATATAATTCGTGACCTTCCCATTTCCACCGTGCGCAGCCACGAGCACTCCCACAGGTTTGAGGGTAGGCATCATGAATTCACGAGATAGTGACCAGGCCGTCCATGGGAGATGGGCCATGTAGCGCCAGTGAGACTGGAAGTGTGGAAATACTTGAATGAAGATGACCTCCTGTGGTCAAGCGGCCAACGGACTGGGCAGCAGTCTCTTCAGCCTGAACTAGGTGGTTAGGAGCCCGAGTGTTTTCGGGGAATCTCTAGTTACATACGTGGGTTCCCTGCCCAACTCGAGCATCTATACCTCAGCCAAATAGCCGGATAGCCGAGGAGGAGCTGGACATGGCCATTTTGCGCATGGACATCTCTCTACATATCTAAGCTGAAGGGAAATGATGCATCATCTCCAAATTCCTGTAGAATTTCGGAATCTACTTTGGGTTTTAAAACTATAAATGTGAATCAAACCTCCCGTTGACTCTCATTGAGCCATTTATAAACCACTCTGGCATCTTTGCCCTTATAACGCTCGTCCGCAGCAGCCTCGTTAAACGCGGCTAAGGTCGGTTTATCCAAGATGGTACGGGCGCCTACCATTTCGGCGAGGGATGTTCCCATCTCAAGGACATGCTTACAGAGTTCGATTCGGAATCCTCCCTCGTAGTTCCTGCTGGCAGGGGCGTTGGCGTGGATTCCAGGGACGGGGTTCGATTGGCTCGTCACCCAGCATTGCCCACCGGAGACATTGATCACATCCGTGAGAAGTTTGAGATCGAGATTCATCTTGGCCCCAATGTTCAGCGCTTCGCTGGCTGCGAGGCTAGTAATTGCACTCAGGTAGTTGTTAATCACTTTGAAGGCCGTGCCTGTGCCGACGTCCCCACAGTGGAAGACGCTCTCTTTCTTACCCATGTGCTGGAGGTATTCTTTGGCATGTTCATAGGCGGACTGGTTGGCTGCGCCGACCATAAATGTCAATGTTCCTGCCTCCGCACCCATAGGTCCGCCGGAGACAGGTGCGTCGACGAAATCAACTTGCGCACCTTGTGATAGTTTAGAGGCTTCCTCCTCTGCGGCTTTGGAGACTTTGAGGATAGTAGCTGTCTCGATTGTTCCACATTCCATGATTAACTTCTTCTGGGGATTTGATTTGGAAGCCTCGAGAACTCCGGCGAGGACACCGGACGTGGGGTCCAGGTAGACCTTCTCTACCGATGAGGCTGTCGGCAGCATTGTGATCACAGTATTTGCTCTCTGTGCAGCTTCAAATCCACTCTTGACCACTTCCACTGGACCTTTATCAGCCATCTGGGACTGGAATTTTGAGAGTGCATCGGTTGAAACATCGCAGATCAGGACTGTGGAGGACGAGGGCAGTTTAGAACGTAAATTAACAGCCATAGGGTAGCCCATCACTCCCAAGCCTACAGCCTTGTCAGTTCTTGAATGGCAGAGTCAACATCATGGAGGTCGTGGATACCTATGAAGGCTACGGTATTGTCTGACGAAGCCATTCTCGGTTCTGCGGGTTATGTTTTTGACAAGGCGCGAGCAATTTTGACTTTGGACTGCTTCTACCTAATGGGTGTCGTTCAAGAGCTGTTTGTCATGCCAGATGTTTTAAAGTATGAAGGAGTTGTCCACGGGAATGGGCATCACGAGTAGACGTAGACGCTGGTATGGCATCACACACTGACTCTCCAAATCAGGTTCCGGCAAGACTCCAATCAAAGAACTTGACGCTGGGGCAGCCGACCTACCTAACCTTGTACCTAACGGTCGTCGTGTTCACCAGTTAGTTGGTATTCTTTGTAAATGGTGCAAAGTGGAGTTGAATGGTGGATGGTGGTGATTGAGGGGCCGAAATTGGGAGTTGGAGACGAACCTAAAGTTGGGACCATGCGGGGATCCAGGATTTGGGGAAGGATCAGCCCAAATTGGGGTGGCAGTTGGGGAAGCTCCAATCGACTTTCCAAAGGCTTCCCCTCATTCTCCTTGCGGCTCCAAGTGCTTGTTGCATCCTCCCTGGCCACTCGATACCTAGGTTTAGCCTACTGATGGTAGTAATACCGTGGGTACCCATCACGCAGAGGATGGCGACAGTATCAAGGGATCCTCGACCTGCCATTGACAGGCTATTACAAATCCTATCAAACCAAGGGCTTTCAACTACTCCTTGAAAGTTGACAGAGCCTTGTCCTGCGGCGAGGCTGCAAATATCAGGAGTTCCATGATTTCCATGGTTCGTTCACACTAGGATCGGGCGAGAAGCTAGCTAGATTGTCCCGATTGACCATCGCTGTGGATGAATAGTTCCAGGTTACTCTCAAGAGAATTGCCGAGGAGGAAGTAAATCCATAGAATTGAATTGGCCTTTTCATTTCTGCGCGAGAGCTCGATTCTGAAACTCATCACCAGACTACAGCTTGCCCGGGAAGAAGCGATGCTGATTCTGCTCCCGCCAATTCTTATCATGGGCAACGACGATTTCTACATCGGCTGGCTCATCGAAGCTCGGGCATGGCTTCTTCAGCAGCGGTCCGATCTTGTCGAGTGTCTCCCTTGCCTTTTCGGTGTCTACGTGAACACTGCGCAGATTGCCGTGTCCATCATCATACAATGCAATATCCTTCTCTCCTGTCAGGATCCTTGGGTCGTGACAGCAATCCCCGCCTAGGTAGACCCATTTCTGTGGCCCGACGTGAACTAGGAGGTTGACATGGCCGAAAAGATGCCCGGGGCTGTCAACCACATAGATGGAACCATCTCCGAAGAAGTCAACCGTTGCCGGGAATCCCGCGAACGGCTTCCATTGGTGGTTTGTCTGGTCCTTAGCGGCCGTCGCGCTATCTTTTTCTACCGGTGGCAGCTCTCGCGTTCGATCTCTTGGTAGCAAATCCGGGTTGAATATCTCTCTTGGATAGTGCGGTGGCGCTCCAGCTTCCAGAAGATGCAGAGTCCCGGAGCCCACGACGAACTGGGAGTTTGGAAAATCGGATGGAGTGCCTTCATGGTCCCAGTGTACGTGACTTAACATAACAATATCAATATCTTTTGCCGGATCCAAACCACCTTTGCGCAAACTATCTGCACAATCCGGTCGTAGAATAGTTGGTTGTCGATTTTGGATGTGGATTTGTTGAGGCCATGGGTACCCTGTGAGGTCTCGCTTGACACCCAGGTCAAACACAATCTTTGTTGTCTTGCCACTAGATGATGGATGCTGTATCAAGAAAGACAATGAAGGAACCGTTGCTCTTTTCTCCGGGTCGGCATCTGTCACAAATAGCTTCTCTGGTAATGTCAGGTGTCCTGCGTCCAAGGCTGACACTGTCGCATATACTGGCTGCGTGCTTGTTGAACTCATCTTGTATTGCTTGAGAAGAGAGATCAATGTTGATAGATCAGTGACGGTATTAAGCTAATTTAAAATCTAACGACTGAACTAATTGCTCTTCAGATAGATCGTGCAGGTTGATATAGTATAGATTGAGGTAATGTGTATATCAGATGTGCCCCGCAAACCCTCGACATGCCAATATAAGTAACAAGATTTGGAGAAATACTCCTCGGCTCATCCACCCCCAATCCCCTTCACTACCATGGTTTTGTTTCGGCCATATTGCTTTGTAAAGCGCTATTCAAATCACTGGTCGCCCTCAGAGGAGATATCACTTATTCGTCACCTTGTCAGATTCCCTCACAGACTTGACCCACACAGCGTAAAACTTTGGATGTGCCTCTGCCTGAACTTCTGGCACTATTTTACCAAAGATGCTATATTTCAGACCCGTCGCCCGCAGGCAGGAATGTTGGGAATTAGCTGGAGTCATCGTCGGTTTTTGAGGTCTTTGTAGGCTTATACTGATCTAAGTCCATTCGAACCAGCTCAAGTTCAACGACGGGTCTCCCTTTAGCCTTGTCTCGTAGCCCATTGTCATCCTTGTCAAAGTACAACGCCCACTGATCTGGTTCCTCTTCCACAGCCACAAAGCCTTCCCAGCCCTCGAAGGAGAGCCTCTTATCCCCAGACTTGGGGGTGACTAGGTCCATTGGACCTGTAAGCTGAGCCTGGGCTTCGACTCGTACGCCGTGTTTGACGCGGTATGTCGAGGAGCCGATGTAGACCCAGTTGAGGAAGTTTTCGGCGTTGATTGTGGTCACCAGTCCTTCATGCGACTGTTCTGGAAATGGGAGGAAGTAGCCAGTTAAGGGATGATGGTCTGCGTAATCTTGGTGGGCGAGGAATACTCGCCCACTCTTTAAGACTAAGATCATGGCCGCAAACTGCTGCCTTCTCTTCTCGTTCATCCGTGTGGAGGCTCTAGCGGCGAAGTGACATTTCTCAGTCTTGATCTCTTCTTCGGCTTTGTTCGAGGTATTCTGTGCCGTTTCCGACAATTGCATGGTTGAAGTCGCAAGCAAGGGCACAGTGGCCGCCAGTGTTATGAGTGACAGCACCATCGTTGCCAACTTCGACTGCTAAGGCCGGCCACCACTGGGTCCATTAATCTGGTCAACCCTCCTCGTATTTGAGAGATTTGACACAGGTGGGTGACAGGCACCACCCACAGGGGAGAGACGCGCCGTCGCGTGTAAACGCCTCCCCTATCACAGCAACACGTAATGATGGATCGACGTCAAATTCTGGTCAACCCCCCGGAACTCGCCATGCAGGTGGCCATGAAATACCTGGAGATCTAAATCCAACGTCTAGAAGTCCGGGGCATCAGGGCTAGTCAGTTCAGTAACTTCCCAGGAAACATCCCTGCGCAAATCGCAACCGAGAATAAACCCATGCCTAGTCCAGGCGACAATCTGGTATGTGTTGGGGTGCATGTTTCGGTTCCTGCATCTTTTCATCATCAGAATTGCCTAAATACGGTATTCTTGACGTCACAAGCAGACATGGCTATTTAACACCCATTTAATATTGAAATTGTCCCTGACATCAGCCAAAACCACACGAGTCAAATCAGACCCTTCTACCAAACTCATGCTGCCGTCCTCGATGCTACCTAGATACCCAAGATTGGCTGTCGCTGAGACCTGGTCTATCACTTACCTAGCAACGACTAGTCAACGTAGGCCTTCCACTAATAATGTTGATGCAAACAACCTACTTGCAATGGCGATCACTACCTCCACAGGTGGCTACACCGAGAATGACACGCTCATACATCATTCTTCACGACCACGGTCATCTCACGTTGAGATCCTGGAATAATCCCTGCTCTGAATTTCCAGCTGGCAGATTTGTGGTGGGGACCGCAAGACTTGACATTCAGTATTGACAACTTATGTACGTGGGAGGCACCAGGAGCCGTTGACCAGCAAACTATCTCTTGACTGTGTCAGCTGCTACCTAGCTACTTCTGTTCATTGTACACCTCAGCGTTCATTTTATCCTCACCCCGGAAAAACTGGCAACTGTCCCATCTGATGTGAAAGAGGAGCTTGAAGCCTCAAAAGAGCTGATTTTCGACAGCAAAAAGACTCAAGCTGAGCCGTCAGTGGAGAACACCTGCTTCATAGTCTTCTGTCAACTGATTTTCCCAGAAACCCTCCGCCACGTCCCAGGTTTGCAATTGGTCTCCAAGTTCTTGGGACTTCCAAGTCAGTCGTTATCGATTGCAAGACCGTTTCGAGTATCAAGCAGCCTGAAGAACTCAGCTTGCCAGGTCTATTTGGCCGGGCAGCGGATTCTGATAGGGACATTGAGACCCTGTTATTTCGCGCTTAGTACCAACAACCATCCAGCATCCAACAATCAAAATGTCAGATTTGTAAGTGTTTCCCTCCCCACCCTGCCTCCAACGACTTCTGCTTATTACTCCGTTATCTTCAGCGATCAATTCGACACCTCCAAAAGCCACGGTATGGACCGTGAGCCAGAAAAAGAGCCCGAGACGCAGAAGGAGAATAGTGGCGCTGAAACTGCACAAGGCGGCCGCAAGACCGAGGGAAGTTCGGTCTCAGGAGAAAACTCGTCAGCCTCAGGCGGACCGGCGGGAGCGGTTGATTCAGTCGCCAAAACGGCAGGGGATACCGTTGGGCAGGCCACGGATCAAGTGGGCCAGGTGACTCAAGGGCTGCAAAAGACATTTCAAGGGTTGACCAAAGCGGACACGGAGGATATGTCCGGCTCATTGAAGGTCCACGTTAAGCTGGCGCTTGAGGTCGATATTCGCATCATTGCTAGACTGAAGGGTGATATTGCTATTGGCATTTTGTGAAGTAATGCATTGTGCCCAGTTTGCCGTAGGCAACAGATAGAAAGGGAGAAGCGGTGCAATTTTAATCATGAGCCAAGTCAGATCCAATCTGATTGGAGACGTTGAAACGGTATACTTCGATTCGTCATTTGTGTCGTATAATACTCGAGGTTGAGGACCGGGCCGTTGCAATATCAAGTAGGACAAGTCCTCCTCGCCGCGATCCCATAATGCAGTGAGTTTTCCAATGGTACCCAACGTCTTCCAAGGTTGATCCCAGCGCGTACGCAATTCATCCTGGCCAAAGTCAAATCATTCGAGTCGAAATAGAAAAGCATCCAAACACCCGCGTCTAGCGCCCCATTCCAAGCCGGCTATGCATTCTTCCACATCCTTCAGGAGTCTACAACTCATAAACCACTCTTACGCACGTGTTCCCAGTCAGCGCGCAAAAGTAACGACATCAACCCTCCGCCTTTGCCGACCAAGGAAACCTCTAAACTCGTTGCCGTTCCCGCCGTTTCCACCGCCATAACCACGGCCACGACCTGACACCGCCGAGCTGAGGCTAGCCAGCCTTTGATTCTGCTCGTACCACGCAGATGCCATTAGCTTGAGCTCGCGATGGAGGGTTCTATTCTCATCGGTCAGCCGCTCTAGTTCAGACATCTCTTCTTCGCTGTCTCGGGCCGGGGTGGGTTCCGGTTCACGAGGGGTGTCCTTTGGTGGCGGTGGAGGGGGCATAGGGTCTTGAGTAAGTTCTTTTTCAGCCTCTGCTGGCGGAGGAGCTGGATGCGACTTCTCATGCAAATCACGGATCACACCGTCCTGTTTCTGGATATAGTCCATGAGCAATTTGTTCTTGGTGCGTTGGCGCTCAATCGCGACGACTAGTTTCTTCTGGGCGCGAAGACTAGACTCTCGCTCTGAGGCAGAGCCAGCTTGCGCCTGTGCACGCATTGCTGACATGATGGCTTTGAGTTCAACCTCAGATATGGATTCGTCATCACCTGCTCCGAGGCTGAGAAGGAGAGCTGAAGGAGAGGGAATAGGAGCAGGGGTCGGGCCTGCAGGAGATGTTGCCTCGAGTTGGTCTGCAGGGCTGCTGGAGTCCCCGTTGAGGAGGGCGGCGGCAAGTCGTGCCTCTGATTCGAGGAACTGGGCCTCGTCGTTGTCGAGGTCTTTATCAACAGGGCTGGGCAGGCGCTCTTCTCGAGCAGCGGGTGTGATTCCGTCCTCATAGTCGGCCAACCTGCTTTGTAAATCCTCAACAGTCTGGTGCTGCCTAGTCAATTGCTCCGTTGTGTCATGATACCTCGCTTCCAGCGTGTGGTAGTCAAACTCTAGCCTTTTCTTCATCTCATTCAACTCATACCTTTCCTGCTCAATACTAGGGAGGAGGCGTCGGTATTCGTCGATTTCGCGTTGCAAATCGCTAGAACTCGCCTGGGCGGAGTCGGATTGTTTGAGCTGGTTCTGCAGGTCATTAACCTTGGTACGCAAATTCGCGTTGTCTTTCTCCAGGTCCTGGCTCGCCTCTAGTTTCTGTCTGTATTTCTCAGCGGTGTTGGCCTTGCGAGCAAGTCGGTCTCGATCTATCTTCATCTCATCGTAGTCATCCTGAAGCTTTTGAGCCTTCTCGGCTTTGATCTTCAGGATTTCATTCGTCTTCCGCAGTTCGTCTACTTCAGACTCGGCTTCTTCGACTCGGTTCTCAAGAGTCGCAATCAGAGTGTCATGTTTGGCGTCTAGAGGTCGGCTGGAGACGTCGGAGCGACCTGCCAGGACTGCAGAAAGACGATCGCCCGTTTCCTTGAGTTCATCTTGGGCGAGATCGCAACGTTCTTGGAGCTTCTCGTATCGGACGTGGAAGTCGTCTAGTTGTTTCTGCAGCTCCCTCTTCTCGTGAGCTATTCGCTGGTTGTCTGCAATGACTTTCCCCAGTCGTTCTTCGGAAGCGAGAACTGAGTCGTATTCAACGGAGCGTCGGGGCGACGTGGGATCATGTACGGACCCGATTGGATCATCCTGCTCCAAATCTTGGGCCTCATCTTGGGAGTCGTCTTCAGGGTCGCCTTCACCGGCCTCCTGGACAGTTTGCATCAACACCTCTTGAGTAGCCTCGGCCAATTGTTGCATCTGCTTAAGAAACTCTATGCGCTCAGCGCAGTTGATGGCGGCGACGACCAGAAGCTTCAATAGGGTAACTGTATCAGTTAAGGAGGAGGATTGTGCTATGGCTTTGAGGTCGGGTCTGCCGCCAGGAAGCGGCAGCCTTTGTCCACAGTCCTCGATGAGGAAGATGGACAGGGCATCGTAAATATGTTTGAGATTGGTCCATTTATTTATCCACTGATCGGTATCAGGGTCTTCGGGCAGTTTCCCCGAGAAACTAAATCGGTCAATCTGCTCTGCAGAGAATGTCAGTTGAGAGGGAGACGAGGTAAGAGCGGGTCTGGGAGCGCATACGAAGGACCTTCCATATAACATGACCATTACTGAGATCTTCAACTGTGTAGACGGGGTTTGCAACAGCCAGGCTATTGACCCAGTCAATCAAGCCCGCGGCGATGGCTTCTTCGGTCGCCATAGAAGTGAGAGTTGTGGGAATGATGTGGCATTATCGGTGGCTACAAGTTGTTGATTCAGGCAATGTGTTGTCTCATGGTGTTAGTGCATCGAATCAGCCCCATGGTTTCAAGTTTCAGATAAGTTAATGGGTCAATGAGGTGCGAGTAATAAGGTACAAGCAATACCCAAATTAAATGTCCGACTCGAGTCCTGTCCACATGGGGATGCAGTAGCACGGAGAGCACGCGCTGTTTAGGTGTCCAGTCCATTCCCGTTTCGGCTGCGCGTTTGCCCGAAATTATGACGTCGCGCAAGCACCACCATCAACCACCCTTATGGTGCCAGGATAGTACGGAGTACGGAGTACAATTGAGACAAGAATCAGGGGGGGGAGAGACTGACGGGGGGATTGTACAACATACAGCAAGAGTCAAAAAGTGTAGACTCAATTTGGGAAATATCATATCAAGACTAATCTAATTACTTGAACCCAAGGTCGCTTGTCGCATGCCCAAATCATGGCTGGGCCCAGGACAACGTAGATATCTTTATGTAACTGTGTCAGCTCGAATGTTGTACAGCATGATGATACATCTGCGTCCTGGAGCACTTCCTGTCAGATTGTACCACTTCATCTCGTTCGTTGAAACTTCATTTGCCATTCAGCAAGTCGCTCGGTTGATCTATGGGTTGCTGACAGTGATAATATTATCGAGTTCGACCAAAGGCGTGTAGTTCTCGGTCAAGGTATTGATGGTGTCAATCATGCTATCCGACACTTTGGCAGCAAAGCCTTTGATGAGTGCTGTCGACGGCGTGTCAGTAAATGTGATCGATCACTCAAGTTTCGCACTAGTCCTTACAGTATTCGTGGGTGACGATGCCACCTGCGTCGATAACCTCTTGAATAGCCTTGTCGACAACAGATGAAGGTGTATCGTTGGGATATGAAACAATCACGGTCTTGAGGGCCGCAGGCCTGGCGAGCGCTGCCGTGACGAGTGCGAGGAGGACGGTGATGAAAAGGCGCATGTTTTCAGAACGTTCAGATTGAACCACGTCGTTGTTGAGTTAACAATACGAGTAAGAGAAAGTGTCTTGGCCTGAGAGGGATATTGGTTTGATATAAAGCCGGTAATGGAGGCCTGTGTCTGATGGAGTGATGGAAGTGATGGGTGTGGTGATGGTCACGGGCCATTCTTCTTCCGGAGGAATAATCTTCCGATCGCGCCGCATCCGATGGCTACAGTACGGAGTACGGAGTACTCCGTACGTACATTGACTACGGCGCATCATTAACGCGCAAACCTCAATCAGGGGAAAGGAGAATCTTTCCTTCCACATCCTTCCTGTACATATGATATCTCATATGTGCTCAACAATGTAGTTACTACATCAAAGGCAACATCGACAATATTGGTCTTAGGTTCCACTTACCCACACTCACCGGAGAGAATTCTGGAGGCCCTTTACTCTCGCAGTTCAGGAATGTCGAGCCATCGTCGTTGATTCCAGCTTTCAATCGCCGTCGATGTCAATAAACAACCCCTGGCTCCTTTGAGCAAATTGTGATCCCAAGGACCATCCTCCAACACATGGCGCAAGAATGTTTCCCATTGGGCCTTGAAGGCATTCTCAAAGACTTGATAGTCAGGCACCTTTGTCCAACCATCAGAGTACTGGATTTTGCTCTCGATGTCGGGGTTCCACACAGGTCGTGGTGTAACGCTGTCTGGTTGGACATGACAGTCTCGCAACCCGGCTACTGCAGAGCCTCCCGTCCCGTCAACTTGAATTGTTAGCAAGTCATCTCGTCTTACACGGACTGCCCAAGACGAGTTGAAGTGCACTATCACTCCGTTCTTCAACTCGAAAGTTGCATAAGCTGAATCGTCAGCTGTGCACTTGTATGTCTTCCCTTGCTCATCAACTCGTTCTGTGATGTGGGTTGCTCCCAAACAAGACACCGATTTGATCTCTCCAAACAGATTTCCGATCACGTATTCCCAGTGGCAGAGCATGTCACTAATGATACCCCCATCGTCCTCTTTGCGGAAGTTCCAGCTCGGCCGTTGCGGTGCTGCTGGGCCCAGTCCATCGAACACCCAGTATCCAAATTCTCCACGGACGGAAAGGATTCGCCCGAAGAAACCACTGTCAATGAGACCTTTCAACTTCAGTAACCCAGGCAGGAAGAGCTTGTCCTGAACCACACCGTGCTTGATTCCCGCGTCTCTGGCGACTTTGTATAAATCGTATGCTTGTTCTGCTGACACTGCGGTTGGCTTTTCGCAGTAAATGTGCTTGCCGACAGCTACCGCCTTCTTGACTGCATCAGCCCGTCTCCCTGTGGCCTGGGCGTCAAAATAGATCAGATTCTCTGGGCGTCGGAGTTCTGCATCAAGATCGGTGGTAAAGTGCTCCAGTCCTTGGGCTTTTGCGATTTGTTGAAGTTTGTCCAAATTTCTCCCTACCAAGACGGGCTCTGGGATGATAACGGTGCCGTCCTTCAACGTGAGTCCCCCTTGCGACCTGATGGCACAAATCGAGCGGATCAGATGTTGATTTGTTCCCATGCGACCCGTCACCCCATTCATGATAATACCAATTCTCAGCTCCTTAGTTGCAGACATCGTGAATGCTCTGTACGAGAGCCTTATTTGACCCACTATTCGAGTCGTCTCAAGTGATGGTCATGATCCGATCACTCAGCCAAATAGTCGCTACAGGCATCCATGCTCAGCACACAGATTTAGTTGGTTGCTGTTGTCCTGGTAAAACAGTCCCAAGTCAATCGTTCTTCTCCGCATTATGGTGTTGCTTCCCTCAAGCATGAGGGGCTCCTCGATCCGTCGCTGGAACCAAAGTTAATAAGTGTTTGGCACCCCACCTTTCGGCATGTGGCCAAAGTCGTGTCTCATTCATAGGCTATGCATATTCTTGCAACCACGTTCCAAACCGCCAGTATCAGGAGAGCCATAGCAGACCATCCACCATGCGAGAAGGCAAGAAAACCGTCCTCGTAATCAACGGTCCTAATTTGAATCTGCTGGGCCTCCGAGAGCCACATATCTACGGCCATGAGACATTGAAGGATGTTGAAAGCACCGGCGTCAAGCTTGGCGAGCAATTGAATGCAGTGGTGGAATTCTTCCAGACGTAAGACATCCACCTGCCAGCCGGGTCCCTCTTTGCCATCCTGGGTGTTGCTGACGACGTTTTCCCTCTTCGCTTACTCAGGAATTGGGAAGGTGCCTGTATCGATCGCATTCAACGGGCAAGAACAGATGGAACAGACGGGATAGTCATCAACCCGGGTGGTTGGACGCACACCTCAGTTGCCATCCGTGATTCACTGCTAGGAGTTTCGGTGCCATTTATCGAGCTACATGTATCGAACATCCATGCTCGTGAGGAATGGAGACATCACTCCTACTTCTCTGACAAGGCCAAAGCTATTATAGTAAGTCCTCCAGGCACTTCAACGTCACATGGTGTTAAGATCTTCCTATTCAGGCTGGTTGTGGAGCCTCGGGTTATGAGTATGCGATCGACCATGTTATCAAGAAATTCCCTGAGAGGGCTGAGCCTTCAGAGTCCGGAGCGGCTACTACCTAGATTACGTGGTCACAATACCACTTGTAGAGCTTGTGACAAGCCTGGAAGAAGAACTTGGTATTGGCGGGGGCAGGTCGTATCAATGGACATCGGTATCAGACGTATATCGACTCAATCAGCAGTTGTACTCCGCTAGGTATCATGTTGATACACTTTTCCTATCTTCCAAGTCTCCCCATAAGCTGACACCCTCTCAGCACAGCTATTTCATTCTTGCCGCTTCAACAGGGCCCTTTTAATATTTCTCCTGCCTCATGCCCCGAAAACCTTATCATATCCAGTCAGAGTGAATCGATATTTGACGTTGTCGTTATTCTTCAGCCTCGTGACCGCCTCTTTGAGCCCAGCCTCACTAATTTCGATCTCCTCCACCCAGCTCTTGATCCCCTTGTCAGCCGCCAACTGCAACATCTCCAGCATTTCCCTCCTACTACCGAGATGACTGGCTCCAATCAAAACACCGTTGGAAAGCAAGTCCTGAGCCTTGATCTCCTGGCCTGCCTCCTCTGGGAGCCCGACGCTCACAAAAGGGGCATGAACGTCCATTAGACTGAGATATTTGGCCAAATCGAATCCTTTGGAGGAGTTGGCGCAGTTGACGATCAGGTCAAAGGAGAATTTATGTGGCTTTTCCCAGTCGTCCTCGTTGGTCGCGATGAAACCATCCGCGCCGAGTTTCCTCGCGTCTTCCTCCTTGGACCGTGATCGGCTGATTGCCCATACTTCTGCTCCTAGTGCCTGAATTTTGAACCCACAGTCAGTTTGCATGGCCATACTAGGTCAAGAGCTTCCTCATACCTTTGCAAACAAGATACCGAAATGGCCAATACCCCCAAGACCAATAATCCCGACCTTCTTGCCGGGTCCAGCCCCGTTCCTCACCAGGGGACTATACGCCGTAAGACCAGCACACAGCATGGGAGCGGCAATATTGGTGTCCAGTTTCTCTGGAATCGGGAAGACCCAGCGCTCATTCGTCCGGACATGGCTAGAATAGCCGCCCTGGGAAACCACGCCGCCGTACTCCTCGGGCCATTTACTGCCGTAGGTATCGATCATGATGTTCGGACAGTACGTCTCGTTCTCGTTCTTGCACTGCTTGCACTCTCCGCACGAGAAAGATTGAGCACCCACGCCGACACGCTCACCTTCTTTGATCAACGTCACCTTGGATCCCACGCGGATGGCCGTGCCTAGGATCTCGTGGCCGACGGCCAACGGGAAGTGTTGAGAGCCCCATCCACCTGTATGTAGTTTAAGTATTGTTTAGCGAACAGCATAATGGAGTAGATTCCTGGTCAAGGACGAGGTACACACCGGTAATCGTATGCACGTCACTCCCGCAGACGCCGCAAGCTGAGATCTTCACATCGACATCGTAATCGCCAAACGGCTTGAGTTTGAAGTGCCGCTTGTGGAAGTCGGTCCACGTCTCTGCACTGTCGATCTGGAATCCTTCTGCTTCCTCGGGATAAGGCATTATGTCAACGAGGAGGAACTAATTTGAATCTTTTGGGATATCTCCTTTTTGCGGTTTCTCTGAATTGGTGAAGTCACTGGTATGCACAGCTGATAACGAACACGAAGAAACACCCGAGGGAAAATGCATATGATGATCGGCTATGAAAAGTCTTTTTATTTCTTGTGACGACAATCAAGCGACGGCTATTACGCAGACCCAATTCTTCTCCTATGCCCATTCACGCCCATGAAGCCAATCGCGGATGCGTATCGCTTGCTACTCCACCACTAAAACCACCACATGTCTCCCTAACTGGCTCGGGGTATGTTTACCGAGCAGTTCAACGCGGTGCGAGTCGAGTTCTCAGAATGGGGACGACTTATGACCATGTGGGCCGTGTGTCGCCGTTGATCAGATGGCGACATGGCGAGCCTCCAACCAGTGCTTCCAGGGCTTAGCGGGGCATTGACGACCTCGAACGACATTTTGCTCTCAAGAGTACCTAGGTATTTAGGCTCTGGGCTTGCCTCTGGAGAGGCTGTTCATGGTTTACCCCCAACAGCGACCCCCACCTCCGAATTAGGCATTGGCGACCGTCAAGTTTGGTCCCCAATCCAGTGTTCCCGAGCACTGAACACACTTGTCTGGGCAGCTCGAATGACTATCTTAGGACTCTAACTAGATTATTCCGGGGTCAATGATAAATATGTGGCAAGCGGGCAGATCCAGGCTTGGGGGAAGATGGGATGGGATTGCATGCTGTCCGTGTGCTCTTTTAGTATTAGAAGCGTGATATGGCAACAGTATTATAAAGTAAGGTAGATAGTACTTCCAATGTCAACCTCTCGATGTCACTTTGGCACCCGCCACCTGCTTCGTCCAAATAGGTTTGTGCGTGAGCTTCCTTTCATAACTAACTACTGCCATATTCACAACGGAGGACATCATGGGTTCGATCGGAAGTCCGAAAAGGACACGGAGAAGTCTTCGAGATGGGATTTACTGCCCAACCTTGACATTTTTTGACCCAGATACAGAGGAGCTGGATATCCCTAGAGTGCGAGATCATGCTGTCCGCCTGGCCCGCGCTGGGCTCGCTGGGCTCGTGACATTGGGTTCAAATGGAGAAGCCGTCCATCTGTCCAACGACGAGCGCTTCACGGTCACGCTACAGACACGGTTAGCCCTTGATGCCGCAGGCTTTCCAGATTTGCCCATCATAGTTGGCGCGAGCGACCAGAGCGTTAAAGGAACGATCGAGAACATCAAATTGGCCGCCCAGGCTCGAGGAGACTATGTTCTGCTCGTCGCCCCGAGTTATTATCGATACGCCATGGATGAGGAAAGACTTGAACAATACTTCACTATGGTCGCTGACCAAAGTCCTTTACCGATCATCCTGTACAATTATCCTGGTGCAGTTGCCGGCATTGACATGGATTCCGACTTCTTGATCCGCCTCGCTAAACATCCAAATATCGTCGGAACCAAGTTTACCTGTGGCAATACTGGTAAATTGACCCGCGTCGCACGAGCAGTCGCTGCCAAAACAGCGGGCTATGAGGGTAGCGGATACATGGCTTTTGGTGGTATGGCTGACTTCACGGCACAAACTTTGTTATCGGGAGGGAGCGGCGTGATTGCTGGAGGTGCAAATGTGTTCCCAAAGACCTGTGTCAGAGTCTGGGATCTCTGGGCAGAGGGGAAGCTCGCGGAATCCACGGACCTTCAAAAGGTCCTGAGCACGGGGGACTGGGTGCTCACCAAGACTGCCGTCCCAGGCACCAAAGCTGCGCTTCAAAGTTACTTTGGATACGGAGGGTTTGCTCGTCAACCGTTACGACGAGTCGGGGAAGCAGAAGCAAAGCGCATCACTGCTGGTATCCAGGAGTTGATGCAGGCAGAGTCAGGCCTTCCTGATAAATTCCCCGCCCCGTGAAACAAGGAATAGTATAGTATTTCTTGACGAAGTTCCTGGTTTCTGTATTCAAGCTTGCGAGTAAACCATGTCTAAATAGGTTGGAACAAGACTGTTAGAGGGGTGAGGTGTATTCAGAGCCCGATCATAATCTCTCATGAGTAAAAGTCGATTCTGATCGGTCTGCTCGAGCAAACCAGGATCAACAGCTCGAGTGCAGCGCTTGCAGAGTGTCAATAATACCAAATCAGGTGCAAGACTTTCCAGTAGGTGTACTTGTGTATGCACAGCCTTAACTATACCCAGTTACAGAGATTGGCAGGGATGGAGCGATGCCCGTTTCGAAGTCTCGATCGCGGCTTTTGTTCGCAGTAAACGGCATGCGCATGAACTTTTCGAGTACTTTTCCAGTTCATGAGATCAATAAATTCAAGTTCAGTCCGTCAAACTGTAGGGGCAGGCCTCAACGACTCTGCAGCACCCTGAAGCCTATCACGGGCCTCATTCAACAGTTCCCACTTGGAACCCTCCAGAACTCTTGATACAACGCTGATGAGACCAATAAGTCTGTTTCGGCCAATGCTTATCTTCTCTAACCCGGCAGGAGAATCAAACCGTGTCATTGCCTTCAGATATGCCTTTGCATCCTGTTCTCTTTCTTTCAGAGGCTCCATTTGGGGCGACTTTGGAATTTCGAGACCTATTGGGTGTCTTGGTACAATTGCAGGATATTCCAAATTCTCCGGAAATGGCTGCAGCTGTCCATCCAGCAGAAACCCATAAGCCCATACAACGAGGGTCGAAAAGTAGAGAACCCATGGCCTAGGTAACAGGAAGTCGGAAGAGGCGCTGTAAGCATAGATCGAGTGACAGTCCATGCCTTCGGAACGGGGAACCTCATGAATCTTTTGTTCGGGCCTTTTACCCTTCACATCCTGGAGAAGTATTGAGCAAATGAACCGAATGCTGTAATAGACCGCATGTCTTGCTGCGGCAGAGGTGGCCCACGCTTTCATCTTGATATGCACACGTTCGCGATCAGACATCGTAATCACTCGGCCAAGTAGGGTCTTGGCCCCAGCTAATATGCATAGATCAGGCATATCAACTTGGACGCCAATATGGCCGAGATGATACAAAACCGAAGCTAGCGAGTCAGATGTATGCAGATGTTCTTGAGTGAAACCAGTTTTGTGAACATCAATACCAGATCTCCTCATATATGCAAGGCTTTCGTCGAAGTCCTTTTTCCACCATTCCAATGCTTTCACAATTTGTGCTTTCCATCCTTCTGGAACTCCCATATTGTCCTTGTCAAGGCTCTTCCCGTATATATCCCTCTGGTGCATATGCCATGAGACGGATAATAAGCCAGCCATAAGGACGATCCGCCCAAAAGGGTTGGTGCGGACTCGCCGGCAGCTTAATGTTCTTTTTAGACCGTTGAGAAATGTCAGCGGCTTGATGCCGTTTGTGTAAAGGCTGAACTCAATGCGGCCAACTTCGGACGAGGTCGGGGCAGACCACAAGGTATCATCGCAGGGAAGTGGAAGCTGTATCTCATGGATCACCATCGTGGATGCGTGCCCGAACATAACAGCGTGCATCGAATCTAGCAGGAATGCTCCAAATGCTGCTCGGCGGGTGGCTTCTTGAGCAATCCACTGTGTCCACCACTTCTCTGCCAGAGGTGGTGACTCTTCGCCCTGCCGAAGTCCTTGAGCGCCTTCACCATGGACACCCATTCGTAAGGCAGGTGGGGTAGACTCTCCCACCAGAGCACTACCTCTCCGCATTAGTGTCAAGGTCGCGGCAAAGTGAACATGGGCGCGTTCGTGAAGTGCTCTGGTCGAGTTGGTCTTCTCGTAGACCTCTAAGATTGCAAGAGTCTGAAATACCCAGAGCTTGGCTGGAGGGCAAGAGTCGGGATCTGTGAAAACTTGCCACCGAAGATTCCAAGCGATGAAGTTGGCTAGTTGTGCTGCCCTGTCAGCAAACTCAGCGCCATACTCATGTCGGTTTAGCAGAGATGCGCCCACTACAACCACTGCAAGAAGAAGGTAATCGTGAACAAAATTTGGCAGGAATGACGGCTGATGTAGGATTGGAAATTGGTCATGGAAGTTCTTCCAGTAGTTATCGATGTAACGATGTAGCGAAGACAAGCTTAAAACATGGTCATCATCGTCCACATTACCCTCGAAGATCTGCTGCTTAATCGATCGATTATAGAAGCCAGAGCTACCACTTCCAGTGAAACGCTGCTGCATGATCTCCAGGATGTTTTGGCGTTTCCAGCTTGCAATAAAGGGCGGCGTCTCCATCGAAGCGATCGGCTCGTGTGGTTTATGCGGGCCCAGTGATTGGTTCAATGAATTTGTGAACGGCATGTCGATCTCAGGTGTAGAGAAGTAATTAGAATATACCTGACCAAATACATTAGGTTGGTAGATGTTGGAAAAAGCAGCTTCGCCATTAGATTGGCCATTGTAAACGCCTCCATTCTGGTCAAACAGCCAAGAGGTAAATTCATCGGTGCCCGCAGATGGGGAAATGCCAAAGTTCTGATCTTCTAGCCTGGATGTCGAAAATGGTATGTCGAAGTTGTTGACAGAACCTCCAAACGCAGAAGCTCCGGGAACCTGACGTACTAGTGTAGGTGAGCCAATGTCAAATCCATCGGCGTGGGTGGAGACCGAATGATGTCTTCGAAATGCGGCTGGAAATTCGCCCATATTGCTATACGGCGATATCTTGGTGGGATCAGAGGCGTTTTGGTCTGAATGTGATAGCAGCATATCAGAAGGGATGTTGCTTTGATACCGTGTCAACGGTGGAAAATTCTGTGTCGGATCCGGCTGGGCCAGGTATTCATGTGCATCTGCCACAGCTCTCTGCAATTCTTCGTTGTTGGTGGACAATTCTGAATGGAATGCACTCTCTGGTCTTCCTGGTGGAAGCAGGTCTCGATTTGGTAGTGGCGAGTCTTTGTGTTCAGGAAAGCCAGAAAAGCGATCCCGGACTGTTTGATAGCGTGAAGCATCATGGTCATTCGATGAAGGCCGTTTCTTGTTCTCGTCGCCACCCGTAATTAGTTGGGTGGAATCTGACTGGCTTGTGGGGGTTTCGTTTTCATCTGAGTTGCTGCCAGAATCGCTGTCATCACCATCAGAATTTTGACCCATCCTGAGACTCGAATTCTGGTCATCGTCAGGGCCTGCCGATTGCTGCTCCAAAAATTGCTGGCTGTGACGCTTTCTGTGTCGATCGCATAAGTCTTTACGCACAAAAGAGAGACTGCATCCAAGTGTGCCACAATAGAATATCTCCTTGGGATCATCTGCGTAATAGATCAGCAAATAGTTGTTGGATGGTTTAATGTTGGGATTGGTTTACGGTTTAGTTGGTGTCTTTGGAGGTGTTCGGCGCGAGAGTAAGTCTTGCCGCAATCTTCATGGCCACAACGAAATCGCTTTCCATTACCACCCCTATGGCGCTTTTTGGGTCGCTTCTCCGGGTCCTTATTAATATTGGAGTGGCTGTCAACTGTGGGATTTGCGGCAAAGGTATGAACCAGACCCTGGAGATGTTTGGAGGTTTCGCGTTGCATGGCTGCTGGGCTGAGGACGAAGGCTCTGGCCAGGAGCTGCCAACGACCATTGCTAGAGCATGAGTAGTGATGATTTTGGGTCGAAATAATAAGTTATTACATGGATGAGGTCAGTTACCAGTCAGTGTAATCCCACTGGAGCCAGCATTCCTTCTGGAAAACCTGAATAAGACAGTTAGGCGAGCGATTGCAGTCAGCCCATCGAAGAGCTTGGGTCGCCGTGAATTTTGTGGGGTGAGAATTCAGCAGGTGGTTTGAGGAATAGAAGGTGCACAGATCGGCAATCGTATTTTCAGAATCCAACCTCTCGGTGGATTGACCATGGCGAATGGCGACTGATGCATGGATGATATCCTATCCCTGCATAGCGGGTTGACTTCCATCTGAGGGAGGTCGAGTGCCCACAAACAACCCCAGAAATATGGGGATGGCGATGGGCAAATCATGGAAAACGAGGTGCCCACTGCCCACACAACCTGCAGCAATGCAAACCCGCTAGGTTCGTCCTGGGCATTCGTAAACCTCGTAATCGGTCTTTGGCTGAGATGAACACGGAGACGAAACTGGTGTAGGCGGTTGAGGGCAACCTTATGGAAGAGTGAGCCCCCAACTTACCACTCGGAATTTAGCCCCAACAGGCTGGAATCTATTGTGCCGAGCGCACACCCCCACTGTACAAAGACCCTGCAAGCAAAGCTTCCATTCGACTTCCACCGAGATTGGGTGACAGGGTACAGAATGTTTTACTTTAGTTGGGTAGGGATAACCCCGAAGAAGGCGCCCATGCTTCAATGCATCTGAGTCGATTCTCCGTGGAAGATTGAGAATGCTGTGATAGTACGACCTGGCTTATGTAGGACTGGCCACGTGAAGTCTACGGTGGCGCATAAATGTCTTTTTGCGCCTTCCCTGGCTACGGCGGATCCTAGTGTCCTCCAATGCCTGGCTGGCCACTGCGGTTCACGTCCCCTCAGCCTCTTGTTCCTTCTGTCATCGAATTCCTTCTTGCATTCCATGTTCATTCTTCTACAAGTTGTCACCTACTTAACTCACCGATTTCTATCCTAATCCAGTCATCACCGGATACTTGGTCTCTGTCAGGTGTCATCGACCTTTGCAAGATTAGCGTTTTGGGTCGAGAGCCTTGGGACTAACCCAAGCAACCCTTCCTCACCTCCCTCTCATTTTCCCGTCATTCACCAGCAGTCCAGTTGCTGCCACTCTTGACTCATCAGCTTTTTGGTGAATCTTTTGGCTACTCTTCATGGCATGATCAATTGAGAAGCGGGGAGGAGAGGGACAGCCGGGGCATATCGCAGAACTTGGGAGACTGAAAGTGAAAACGGCAAGAAGAAGATCCTGGGAATTAGATAGCAAAAGATACCACGACATTCTCTCTTTCGTTGTCTATCACAGCCACCCTCATCTTTCGCGAGTTGCGCGACTCGAAAGGCACCCTACGCCTTGCGCGCCCTTACGTCCTCACCCTCACCTTTTGTGTCAAAGTCTTTGCATGAGCGAGGTTTCTCTCGGTGTCTGCCTCGACTCGACTGCCCATCGATGATCTGATGATCTGACTGACTTTCCGAGTCCATATCCAGCTCTTGACTCGTTTTTCTGTTTTCTCATTCTTCCTCTACGATCCCTTTTGACCAGAGCAATCTTCTCTATTCTCATCATGTCTAGCCTCCCATCTGATGAGGTCGCTGAAGACTACAAGGGCTCGCTGGAGGATCTTATGACCAATGACAGATATCAAATCTCCAATCTGACTTTGATTGCAAAGGAGAATATCGAGCATGCTGAGGCCATCTCCCGTGTTCTCCAGAACCATATCAATCGAGTATGTCATTTTGGAAGATATCAGGTGCCCTACATTCCAGGCCACGACCAGACTGACCCGTTCATAGGCACCTCCCGCACGGAAACTACCCGCCTTGTACGTTTTGGATTCGATAGCGAAAAATGTCGGCTCACCATACACAATATACTTCGGTCGCAATCTCCATCAGACGTTCATGTATGCTTACTCCCAAGTGGACACCAATGTTCGCCGTAAGCTGGAAGAAATGTTGAAGACCTGGAGAGAACCAGTGCCAGGTTCCTTGTCTACCACCCCAGTCTTTCCCATCCAAAGCACACAGACCATCGTCGACAATCTGAATAAGTTTCGAGCTGCGAGTGCTACCAACTTCCGTTATCCAACAACATCGATTCAAGGCACCCCTGCGAGAGTTGGATCAGCCCAGCAAGTCTATCGACAAACCCCTACACCTCCTCAGACAATAGTTCAATATCCACCTACCCTCCCAACACATATCCGAAGCCCACAGCCACATTCAGTCACGCCGACAATCCCAGGACAATCATTCAGTCAAGCACCGGACTTACGGTCATACGTCCAGCCATATCCCCCACAACCTGCACCTTACTATCAGCCACCTCAGCAAGCCCAAGCAGCAACAGCACCTCAACACGGAGCAGCTCCAATACCTCAGTATCCAATCGCTTCTTCGGGACCGGTAGATGTGCAAAAATTGCACGTTGATATCGATGACCTCACCACCGATGCGAAGATTGAATGTGCAACCCATCCTATGGACCAAGCAGCGCAACGCCATCTAACCACCCTACAAACACTGAAGGAGATTTTAGAGAGTGGCAGCACATCTGAGGAGGACTTGGTTAACATTAGGAATACCATCATGAAGCAAATGGCTGATAAATTGGCTGCCAGTCGAAATTCTGCCACACCTGCCTCGGTCCCAGCATCGGCTGCCGCTCCCGCCCAGATTCCGCAGCAGTATGTGATGCCACAACTGCAGCCTCAGATCACACCAGCAGCCCCACCGCCAGCGCCATCCATCTTCAACACCACCAATCTCGCAGAGCTACTGCGACTCACAGCCAATCAACAAGAGCAGCAGCCACCTGCAACGCAACCCGCTCTCTACTCGCAACCTCACTCGGGTGTCACCACTCCTTTGTCGTCTGGGCTTGCGCAAATAGCCGCAGCACCACCAGTGACGGAGAATCCACTTATTGCACAGTTGCGAGCATCCGGTTTGTTGTCTATGGCTCCAACACCACCTCAAGGTCTGACACCGCCATTTTCATCGCTCGCGGCGCCCGCGACTGATGCTTCTGTTGAAGTGAGCTTCTCTACAGCCTCAATTAAAATCCCGCGACGAGATCTAATTCAAGCATTTTTGAATGAGCGACCAAATCAGTGTAGTACATGCGGCCAAAGATTTACCTCTGATGAAATCGGCAGAGAAAAGAAAGCAGCACATCTTGATTGGCATTTCAAAACTAAGGAGCGGATGCTGGAGGCAGAGAAACGAGGCCAGAACCGGAGTTGGTATGTTGACGAAAGAGAATGGATCGCGAGTAAGGAATATGAAGACGACACTAGACCAACGGATGCGAACGGGACAGTGAACGGGGGGGCGGCAACTACGAAGAAAAAGCTTGACTTTGTGCGAGCACCAACCGATCCAATTCTACGATCATTGCCGTGTCCAATTGACCAAGAACCATTCAAGAGTGAATGGAGTGAGGAGGTACAGGATTTTATCTGGAAAGACGCTATCCATGTTGGCGGGCGGTACTATCACGCCAGCTGCTATGCGGAAGTGACGAAAGGGAGAGAAAAGGACGGGGCCTCAACGCCCGCAGGAGGGGCGGTTGGGCGGATTGCCACACCAGACTCTGTGCTAGGAAAGCGGAAAGCAGAGGTATGTCGGCAGCGATGTCCTGAAGTCTGTGGATAATTTGACTGACTACTAATAGGAAGATATGAACTCTGCCAAATCCAGAGTCAAGGTGGAATCAAGCTCCTTGACATAGTATTGAATGTGCTTGGTGATCCAGCCCCAGCCTATTGCAAATCCGTCCATGAAAGGGGTATGCAAAATACGAGATTTACAGCGTCATTGGGTGGGAAAAATAAAATTATTTGCATAGCCAAGAGAAGATATGGCAATATTAGGTAGCCTCGCCTTAAAAAAAATCATGAACATTAGTAAACACTTGGTGAGTCAGGATATCTACCAAAGAACGTGTCCTTCGCTACATTTAGGTATAAATTCCATGTTCATAAATTCTATCTCGGAGTTCAGTTTTGCTCAAGTCCGAGGTTGAGCGACTAGTCGGTGCTAGTGTGCCTAATATTTCCTAGTGCTGTCGGGTAACTTTCCTTCCTAATCGATCAATGCTCTCAGCGCAGAAACAATTGCATGCGCTTCTCGGCCAGAAGATCTCTTTTTTTTTGGTCCGCATCCCCATCAGGATTCAGGATTCTCTCAGGCTGCTGTTCATGCTCTTGTGACTTTTTATGCTGTGACTCAAGTCTTTCCTTTATTACCTGTCCAGTTTGTTCTCTTCGCTTTCTGCCCTCGATTAATAACAGCCGACCCGCCGTGCTAAGTGTTCCTTGCTTGTACTCCGTACTGCACCCACATAGACAGATCACCATGTCTCCTCCTGCGCTCGCGCCCGCTCTGGGCTCCTCTGGCAAAGAATTCAAGCGTGAATCTGGCACGGCAAGATTACTGGGCTCAGGTACCTAGATTTCCCGCAATAGTGCAAGGACCGTTCACTGAACCATCTGCAAAGGCTCCGCTGGCATTGCAGAACTAATGGTCTTCCACCCTGTCGATACCATCGCAAAACGTCTCATGAGCAACACAAACAAAGTACGCACGCCCTCTCCTCCTCGACTCAAGTCCTCAACTCAAATTAACATTCACAACAGGTCACAAATGCCTCCGCTTTGAAACAAGTCATCTTCAAAGAATATGCCTCTGCGCCGATCACCAGCAAATTCACCTCCCTCTTCCCTGGTCTAGGATATGCAGCTGGTTATAAAGTTCTACAGAGAATCTACAAATATGGCGGTCAACCCTTCGTCCGCGATTATCTCACCCAGCACCACGGCCGAGATTTCGATGCTGCGTTTGGCAAAGGCACGGGCAAAGCCATCCTGAACGCAACCGCTGGCTCGCTCATTGGAATCGGTGAAATCGTCCTACTGCCTCTCGACGTGCTAAAGATTAAGCGGCAAACAAACCCTGAGGCCTTCCGCTCGCGAGGCTTCCTTCGCATTGTCGCCGATGAAGGGTTCGGTCTATATCGGGGAGCTGGGTGGACAGCCGCGAGAAATGCCCCTGGTTCGTTCGCGCTCTTCGGAGGATCTGCCTGGGCCAAAGAAAAGCTGTTCAAACTCGAGGATTACAACAAGGCTTCCTGGGGCCAGAACTTCGTCGCTTCCGTCGCCGGTGCATCTGCCAGCTTGATTGTCTCCGCGCCCCTCGACGTCATCAAAACCCGCATTCAGAACCGTAATTTCGAGAACCCCGAGTCTGGCTTCAGAATCGTGTCCAGCATGTTGAAGAATGAAGGTATCACCAGCTTCTTCAAAGGATTGACGCCCAAGATGCTCATGACGGGCCCCAAGCTGGTTTTCAGTTTCTGGTTGGCCCAGACGTTGATTCCATTTTTCGGCACGATAGTGTAGAATTATGGTTTGATGGAGAATATTCCTGCAACACATTCGCACAGCAAGAGCCGACTGGAGCATGGCCAATTCAGTCATAGAAGCCCTTGCTTCACGGTGTGTGAGTTTAATAATCTGTCCGGATTCCTGTTGATAGATGGATGAGATGGCATCATGAGAAAGAGCTATAGATGTCAAAGCCTCGTTCGGCACCAGGCTCTGTGGGAGTGCTTCTGGCGTTGAGAGAGCGAGGCTGCGGAAAGTTCGAGTGGCCCAAGTGGGCCACTGCACGTGGCTATCGCACTTACAGTACAGGGCGTGGCGTCTGGCAATTCTTACGATATAAAAGTGTACACCGGGTTGGGCTATTTGTTGTGTATGATTCTCATGGCTGTACATTGGCTTGCTACTTTAATTTTCAGGGCAGTAGTAGAGGGCTCATTTCATGGCCGTGGTGGGACAGGCATGAACAATATAAATCTTCACTTCACACTTCAGCAATGTGTCCTGTTCCTGGTTCCAGCCACCTGGGCAACTCGGTCGTTACCATGTCCGAGGGGCAGTGAGCATAATAAGTAGTAACCCAGGTCCCATTCCGCAGCGCCGCAGCGACGTCGATATCGACTCCAACGTGATGCGGTAGCCTGAAACTCGGGTTACACTAGCTACGTAGGTAGTAAGGATGGACGAATAGATGATAGACATCATACGGCTATTCGGTTGTGCGACTGGGCCCTGGCCGCGAGCGAAAAGCCAGCTTCCGGATCAGGCAGGTAGATAAGGGCCCTCCACTAGACGAGGTGGCATTTCGGTTTCCGATTACGCTTTTTTGGTGATGCGAGGATAATTAGGATTGGACACCACTGATCAGATTCAGTGACATGCATGGGCAGGCACCTCATGGATCGAGGGAGTGAAAACCCCTCGCTTTTTTCATTTACCGAGTCCGCATTCTCACCTCCTCCGCCTCCCAATCCCGCGCGATAGATGCTCTGGTTGCGGTGTCTCTGGATTCGGGAGACTCTTTCTGGATTTAGATTGACGGCTGCTCTCGGGGACAGCGGGCTGAACGGCCTGAACTGGCTGACTCAGGCGTGCGACGCGCTGAGGGTTGGGTTGGCCGTTCCTAAAAGGTGCGTTACGTACCTTTGTACCTCTACACAAGCGTGGAAGGAGTGACGATGACTCTTCTTCAATGCTATGTCAATCAGAACAATCCATCCTCTATTACAGCTCTTTTGTCGTGACTGAATATTACAACTCTCTCAGGCAGAGCAGATTCAAGTCCTGGCCCGCTCCAATACTACACGGGTACACACTGACAGTTTGGACCTTCACAGGAGGCAGCGATACCAACAGCGCCAGCATCATGTCAGACTCAATGGCAAACAACAATGTGACGGAAGGGACCGTCGCCTTTAAACACCCTTCTCTACCAAAGCCATGCGAGACATGGTACAAAGTGGTTGGGGACCTGAAATCGTCAGCTAGCGGACGGCCTCTGGTGGCTCTACACGGCGGACCGGGCATGGCGCACAATTACCTACTCAATCTGTCAGGCCTGAGCACCACATACAACATCCCAGTCATCTTCTACGACCAGGTGGGATCCGGCCTTTCGACGCACATCGCAGAAAAGCGGCTCGATACCTCCTTCTGGAAGCCGGAGCTGTTCATTGCCGAGCTCGACAACCTTGTTGAGCACCTCGGCGTAGCCAGCGACTTCGACCTCCTCGGCCAGTCATGGGGCGGCATGCTGGGCTCCATGTTTGCGATCAGAGGGCACCCGGGCCTCAAGCGTCTGATCATCTCCAACTCGCCTGCGAGCATGCCCCTGTGGATTGAGAGCTGTAATGCCTGGCGGCGTGAACTGCCACGTGAGATTGATGATGCACTGCAACGCCACGAGGACAACAAGACCTACCAGGACCCCGAGTACGTCTCGGCCGTCGAGTACTTCTACAAGCGCCACCTGTGCCGCGTCTATCCGTTCCCAAAAGACCTCACGGACACCATCGCTTGGGTCGAGAAGGACGACACCGTGTATATGACCATGAATGGGCCGAGCGAGTTTACCGTGGTGGGCAGTCTGAAGACCTGGAGTGTCGTCGATGAGGTGCACAAGATCAGCGTACCGACCTTAGTGCTGAACGCCGAATTCGACGAGGCGAGGGATAGGTATGTGAATTCCTGATCCATTCCCCAATTCTATACATCTCCGGTAAGGCGCTGTATGTCCATTAGCTGATGGTACTGGGTAAAGCTGTGTTTATCCTTATTTCTCCAATATCCCCAGGGTCAAGTGGTTCACTTTCCCAGGTGCGAGCCACTGCACCAACTTGGAAATTCCAGACAAGTATCTTGAGGTGGTCTCAGAATTCTTGCTTTCGAAGACCATGTGAGAGACGCCTCGGGACACATGCCCAGCCTTTCTGTCTTGCACTGGAATCTGGATTCGGAGAGGGGAAGTATCCTGCAAGGGTTGCTTCTATCTTGTTCACTGATGGCACATATGGGGTGAGGGGATAAGGGTCCGAGTTTAAAGAGGTCACAATCCAGGTCGATTAGGGGGGATGTCCACATTTAGGAACGCACAAGCTTTCTTTTCGTCCACCTAGAACTTGGCTTCGCCCAGACCTTGCAGGATATGCTGTGTCGTGGCATGGTAGCCACAAATTGCAAGACAGAAGTTCAGAGTTAAAATACCAATCATGGTGATTTTTTTCATCAGTAAGTTTAACGAAACCTCACCTAAACCTGTACACCTCGTTGCGGGTTAGGTCGAAGGTTGAAAACGCAACTCTAGTCAAGATTTAGTATGATGTAGCAAAAACTCAGAATTCCAAACATGATCCTCGATCTTGAACGGCCACATTTGGCGGCATTCAAGGAGTCAAATGCCGAGATGCTGGATTTCTCAACCTGTAAGGAGAATAAGCTCGAGTAGCTTGCAGGATATAAGACATCTGGCGAACTGCGCAAGTAGGCCAGATCAGCACCAGATTAGCACCTGAGTAGCAGCCGGTCGTTCGGGCTAGAAGATGCAAGGATCCACTTGGTTTCAAGGGGTCTGCGGAGTGAGGTTGTGGACATATTGTGACTACATGGAGATGGATTTGCTGTACAAGTTCATCCCTACCTAAGCAGGAACCATCATAGGTACTTATTACCTTAGGTATTATATAGGAAAGGGTACCCCGGATAGTACGGAGCTCCGTGGGCACGCTGGCAGAAAGAACTATTAGCTCCAAGCTCGGAGGCTGCTAGTTTGGAACAAGAGATTGTCCGCCAAGTGGCCGCTGAAACATTCGAGAATGGCTTAAGCCGAATTCTCTGCGCTACTTGGGTAGTCAGACCCAATCGCAAATTGTAAGGAGAAGTCTTCTTGGATGGCGTTGAGGGCCAGAAGGAGATTTTTGCGAGATGGGAGTGGGGAGCAGGGAGGCTATGCAAGACAAAAGCAGCTGAGGAGTCGAGGCGGAGAATATCACCTGTTGAACAGAGTCCTCGTAAGAAGTATTAATGATGTCTGCAGAGATGCAGTACATTAGCACATTGTTGTCGAGAAGCATGAGAGGACTCGGTACCAATGCTTTGGCTAACAGTTCATGCGATGCGGGCCCGGCGCAGTGGTAAGTGTTTTGTTTTGTTTTGGAGTACGGAGTACTAGTAATACATACTACTCCGTATATACATATGTAATATATACGCATGTCGTGGGTGTGTTGAGTCTTCAGGCGTTTGGGTTTTTCCGAACCGGGGGGGGGGGACGCTGCTTGGCGATTTAATTAAGTTTCGCAACACGCGCTCAAAGGAGCATCTATCATCCTCCATCCCTATCCCAAGATTGTCAAGCAGTGCATATTACCTTGCACCCACCTTGTTACCCTCGGTATTATTGCAGGCTGTGTATTCTTGTTGTCGTAATGTCCAACCATGTGTGATACTTTGCACGGAGGAGGTGGTGGATTCACCAGGCTGCCATGTCTTAGGTCTCCAGCGGTTCACTTCATCAACGGATATTGAACCTCAAAATCGGGAGCTCGCTAGATCTGATATTCTCGCCCTTCCTAGCGTCAGAACACAATGCAACCAGCCAAGATGGAGGCGTTTTGAATTCTGTATTGAGAGTTGAGAGGCACCAAGACCACCGATTGAGTCTCTCCATACTCCAGACGGAGTACACGAAGCAACATCAGGGTGGGGATCAAGAGCGGATATCAAATTTGGAGACACTTGCGAGCCACCGTGTGTCCTCCGTACCTGTAAGTATAGACTGTGGCGGGTAAAAGGTAAAGGGGCCGAAGACCCTTTGAACGTGCCACCGGCAGCCCCGTTCCCATCCCATTCCCATTCCCATTCCCGTCGTACTCAGTACCAAGACTCCCTTAGGTACATAGGTATGGTATGAGGAAAGGGGGATGAGGCACTGATTGCCGCGCGGAACTCCTCACGAGCGACGGAACACCTCCTGGTCCGCAGTTCCCTCGTGTGGATACAGAATCCTTCCTAGGACGTGGACACGGTCAGGTACTAGGTACCTGGGTATTCAGCACTCGGTACGACCAACCTTGGAACTTACCTGAGGTGAGTGTCACCACCAGTACCAGTACATCTCACACAGTTACGCCGCGCTGCGCTGCGCTGCGCTATGCAAAATGGCCAGCTGCTGTCATGGAACTCAGTCACTCCTAGTTAGACCCTAGAGCGAATCAGTTAAGTACCCAGGTACTCCCACTCTTTCTCCCATCTACATACCCTAGGTATCTAGGTATGCATATATCACCTCGAAACAGCCATCATAAGACCCAGTCTTGACCTACCTCCGTATCAATACCCCAGACCCAGACCCAAACCACAAAGCCGACAACTGAAATCCAGCCGACCAGCCATGGACGGTCATCAAATACTCAGTACGACCACCATTCAACGGTTGATCGCTACTGGTAAGCATATCGTCATTTTTGAGGGAAAGGTACTTCAGCTAGATGGCTGGCTTGATAAACATCCCGGGGGGAAACTCGCGATTAAGCACATGGTCGGAAGAGATGCCACCAACGAGATCAATATGTAAAACAAATCGCTCCCTCCACTGCTGGGTTCGAGAGTACAAGTACGGACAGATATGGGACCTGCGCCCTCTTTATGTCTGGTGCAATACTCAAGAGCGGATCTCTCCTTCCGGATTCCTTGTTTATGCAAAGTCCCATGCTGACAAATGACCCATCCTCGGGCCGCAATACAGTTATCACTCCCCTGCCACCCTCACCACCCTGCATCGATACAGAATCGGATCTATCGCCGGTAACTGGATCAACCTCACTCCACCAATTAGAGGAGGTGTCTACCTGCTCCCGCCGCCTGACCAAGACCTCAGTGACGCTGGCAGTGACATCGACGACCTCAGTGATGCCTCAACTCTGTGTACACGCTCCCCCTCCTTGGAAAATCTTCATCTGGCCGACCAGCTACTTCGAGAACGAGTGAGAGCTGAACCGGACCCCGATGGCCATTCAGATACACGCCTACAAATTCCAAGTACCAGACGGAAAGTCAGAGCAAGCAGTGCACCCCGTCCGCCCAGTTTCATCGCCCCCGAAGTATTCCTTGCCAAAACGATCAAGGGTGAAATCGACGACAATCTCAGAGACTATCCTTCCTTAGATGACACCACACAGAGGTCCATCTCCTTAGCCTACCAGGAACTCCACCAACAAGTCAAAGATCATGGCTTCTACCAGTGCAGGTATTCCGAGTACGTCAAGGAGATGACAAGATACCTCCTTCTCTTTACCCTCTTCTGTACCACCCTACATCACGGCTGGTACCTAACCTCTGCAGCCTTTTTGGGTTTATTCTGGGTGAGCATGAGCTTGAGCTCGACGATCTTCCCTCCCTCACAGCCTTGCAGCACTGACACCCATGCAGCATCAGATCATGTTTGCCGCACATGATGCAGGACATCGTGGCATTACTCACAATTTCTTTGCCGATAGCCTCATCGGTCTCTTTATCGCCGACTTCTGCTGTGGCCTGTCAATTGGCTGGTGGAAGTCCAGTCACGATGTCCACCACCTGGTCACAAATCACCCTGTATGTTCACACTCTAGTCGACTGCACTCTCCCCCCTATTGCCTCCTTGCCCCATTGGTATTGAGACCAACTAACGATGGAACAGGAGCACGACCCCGATATCCAGAACGTGCCCCTCTTCGCCACATGCCCAACCTTCCTCAAATCTCTGCATTCCACCTACTACGACTTCACTTTCATGTGGAACAAGATCGCTGATTTTGCCGTCGCTTACCAGTACTACACCTATTATCCCATCATGGCTGTAGCCCGGTTTAACCTCTACATACTTTCGATCCATCATTTGATTACTTCGCCTCGACCAAAAAGCCGCATGACTTCCTGGATTCGACCGACCGAATTCGCATTCATTGCTTGCTACTGGCTCTGGTTCGGCCATGGCATCTTATACTCGAGCCTCCCTGACTGGCCGACCCGCATTGCCTTCGTCTTGATCTCTCACATTATCACAATGCCCCTACACGTCCAAATCACTCTATCACATTGGGGCATGCCCACAGCCGATCTCGGGGACGCCGAGTCATTCCCCCAACGCCAACTGCGCACCACCATGGATGTTGACTGCCCGGAATGGTTAGATTTCATCCATGGCGGTCTCCAGTTCCAGGCTGTGCATCACTTGTTCCCGCAGGTCCCCAGGCACAATTTGAGGAAAGTGCAAACCCTGGTGCGGAAGTTCTGCGAGGACACCGGCATCAAATATACCATTTACAACTTCTCGGTTGGAAACAAGAAGGTCTTGGGCCGCCTGACAGATGTCACTGACCAGGTGAACATGATGATCCAGTGCCAGAAATATATGGCTGAGACCAAGATCAGCGGGCTGCATTAAAAGTTATTGGAAAATAATGCTTTCTGTTCGACAGTCAAGACTTTCTAGAATATTAGACTTCTGGCCGAAAAATGACTGAGAGCTTGGCGTTCTCGGATTGTACCATACTGCATATCATCACACATTGGCGCATTCATGCATTAGGGAATAAATGATGGTATCCAAATCTGGACACACGGATCGAATTTGGGAAATTACTTTGGGGCGGGGATGGACATGTGTACGTGCTTCAAGATAGTACATCAATACGACAGTCAGACTAAGATGACCACCCTTCTCCTTTCGAAGGAACAACAAAGTTGTTTCCCATAGGCCATCGGTTCTTCATATACATACCTACGTATCCCATGGGTCGGGCTCGGTTCCACTCCGGCCCGATCTGGACGAGCCGGCATTGCCACAACATCAGCTTTAACGGACATCATTATCAATATCTCTTGATACTGACCAGCATATGCTCCTTCAACTTGAGCAGTCAAGGAACTACCGGGACTCAAGATCTTAGCCCTTTCCCAATACGCACGAGAACTTTGGATGTACTGTACTCGAAATAGCAGTAGAGAAGTGGCAGGTAAGTCAGCATCGAGGAACCATGTGTTTCTCTGTGGTCGTCACCGCCACTACCCGAGTCCAGATAGAAAGTTTTGATCCACGTCAGCTCCCTCTGACTCGAGACTCACATGGTACGGCGCGTTCTGCGTTCATCGACCTGAAGCCCGAAGAGAACGCTGTCTCTTGATATGGCAGAAACATGTACGAGACATGTGTATGATGATGCTTACTCAATCCGGAGAATGCCCGCGTTCAGTTTCTGCGGGCCCCGACAGCATGATGGTTGATTCGCTGGCTTTTGGTAAGCTTCAACGAATCTGACAGCAAAAGTCCCGAGAAGGCCCAATGAGAGAGGTCGATCTCGCGGTCGCCCTCGGCTATGTACCGCTCTCCATATTCCGGGGACGTGGTGGGGACGAGTGGGCCATGATGAGATGGATCATGGAGATGGATCATGGGCATTGGGGCCTTGTGGGTAAGTATGTCCTAAATCTAGACCTGAACGATTCCAAGGAAGCGGTTGCCTGTTGTGCAATAACGCATGAGGTGGTTAGATTTGATGCCTGGGGCATCATCTCAGCCGCCCATCGAAGTAAAAAGCCTCCTAAGAACTGGAGGCAGTCATCTGCGAGAGCCAGACAAAATATCCTGCATACATCCCATTGTGCAATCAATCATAAATATGAAGAAGATCGCTGTCATCGGTGGAGGCCCAGGAGGCCTAGTGACCTTGAAATACCTCACGGAGGCACACACATTTCTCCCAGTTGAACCAGTACATGTTCGCCTATTCGAGGCCGACGATGACGTTGGAGGGACTTTCTATCAGCGGACATACGAAGATGGAGAGGTAGGCAATAAACAGCTCCCCCTCGTATACCCCCTTCCCTCTCATGCTCACAGTCCAATCACACAGCAAGTCTCATCGAAATACTTGACCACCTTCTCAGATTTCCGACCACTGGCCAGTGACCCTGATTTTTTGCCGATGAAAAGGTATCTCGAATATCTGGACGAGTATTGTAGTCATTTCGATCTGTGGAAATACATTGAACTGAATACCAGAGTTACGAGACTGCGCCGGAAGGGGAGAGGCCATGTTGTCACTTTCAAGAAACAAGGCCAAGAGCAAGAATCCTGGGAGTGTGACTCTGTTGCAATTTGCACTGGGTTGCACGTGGAGCCGCATATACCACACGTTGAAGGAATCGAGCATGTCCCGGTCGTGATCCATTCGTCCAAATTCAAGGGAAAGACCGACTTCGGCGAGGACAAGAACATCGTGGTTCTCGGGGTAGGCGAGACGGGCATGGACATTGCTCATCTGGCCGTGACGTCTCCAAATCCACAGTCGGTCACGATCTGTCATCGTCGAGGCTTCCTCGGCGGGCCAAAGATACGTAACTATGCCCTCTTCGCTCTCTCCGTTTGGTACTGACAGTCTCTTACAGGGTCCCCAACCCTGTGCTGTTCTCAGTCATTCAGCCAAGTAAATATCGTATCCCCACCGATGTCAGTACGGCGTCACTCTTCGAATCGATGTACGTCCACCCGATTATGAGAAGGTCCTGGATCCCGTGGGCATATTACAATACCTTCGTCAAGAGCACCTTGTGGCTCGTGGGTGGTTCAAAATATGGCATTGATCAGTGGGTAGGCGGAGTAGCAGACGATCATTATAGCACAGCTGAGCGTGAGTGCTGAAGCGTCGCCAGACAGAGAGACGTACCAGCTAACATGCCTCAGTGATCTTCATGAAATCGGATAAAGCGCTGCCTTATATCAGTGCTCCATACCGCTCTCACTCATGGCTGCACAAGATCCGGAGCTGCATCGCGCAGACCCCTATTCCGGATACAAATGGGAGGACAATCGATCTGGCACCTTGGCCCGACCACATTGACGAAAATGGCATCATCCACTTCATTGACAACGGACGTCCAGAAGCCAAGCGCATGTCTCAAATCAAACGCAAAGTCGACATGTTGGTCATGGCCACAGGTTATACACAGAAATTCCCATTTCTGGATGGTTCGTACCCACGTCCCGATGACGCGGACATAAGGCGTGTCTGGAGGCAAGGTGACGAGTCGGTCGGTTTCATTGGCTTCGTTCGACCTAGTTTTGGTTAGTTTTGTATCCATCAAGAACAGGGAGCATTCTGTCCTAGGCACTGACGAAGCAACCGTAGGGGCAATCCCACCACTAGCCGAATTCCAAGCACAGCTATGGATTCTCGCGATCCACGGGTTGCTCCCACACAGCCTGATCCCGAACGAGCACTACAAGCTGCATGTCAGTGATGGGGAACGCATCCAGTACGGTGTGGACCACGAAAATTACGCATACCAATTGGCTCTAGACATGGAATCCGCACCGTCTTTTTCGCACATGTTGACCCGTGGGCCACGCCTGTTCCTGACCTGGGCATTGGGCGCAAACTTCAACACCAAATTCCGCCTCATCGGGCCATGGGCGTTTGACGGCGCCCAGGAGATCATGCGTACCGAGCTGTGGGGGACGATCACAAAACGAGGTGGTTTTTTCGGTAGGTTTTGTTATGCTTTCTTGATGAAATCTCTAAAACCGTCTGCACCTGTGCGGCTTCGGCGTGGTAAAGTACTGATACGGTGTTGTCTTCAGGGCTCGTCGTCCTCTCGGCCATCCCCATTTGCGTACTAGGGAGCATCAATCTCTTGGTCTGGATCCTGGCAAGTCTTGGATTGCTTTAGTTGGCAGCACAATGGTCTGATGTTTTGATTTCATCTCGATCTTGGGACTTGATAGAGCAGTTGAGAAGCTAGCGAGTAGATCAAGGCGGGAATTGAAGTCATGGTCGAAGCGTGACACTGCGAACAAGGAAAGTCTGGTCATATCGATGATTTGGTAGGGAGCATATAGGCAAAGCGTTTCACCGAAATCATCTTTGACATTGGTCAGCAGACAAACAGAGGGTCTTGACGCTGCTCAAGACATAACGAGTCGTGGTTAAAACCGCAATGTTTCGGTCCTGCTCCTCTGCTAGTAAAGACTAGACATGACGAGAGGCAGGGTACGATCCGGGTCGTGCGCATTTCATTTACCGGTTCGTCGCCTCGTGCCAGACCATTACATTGTCTAGTACTTCCACGCTGTGCGATTCAGAAGGGTGCATTGCATGCCTGATCTCTACCTCCACCGCATGGAGAAGGAAGGAACACAGGACATGAGAAGACACCATATGTCTTGCCTGCAGCACAATTGAAGGTGCGATTCAAGTACTATAGCATAGTACTGGGTAATTCCGGATTGGATTTCGCGCGACAGCCGCACGTGTACACGTGTTGTTGTGGTGGGCGACAGCAAGGCTGAACTGAACGAGACTGGGACAATCTGTGCGCCTTGCAAGACGAAAGCCGCGCTTCGTCTTCTCTGTGCCCGCTTCATTAGCCTGCAGTCGGTCACATTTCGTGTATGAGGTCACCAAGGGAGTGGTCTTGTTGAGCCGTTGCAGTAAGTAGTCGCGTTGACGAGAAAGGGGATCGTGGTTGCTACGGAGTCCTCGTAGGTTAGTGAAGCGCGATCGCAAGCACACTGGATCCTGGGAGCTTGTCTGCCTGGGCATATCATTATGTGAGGGCTTGATGCCGATATACTTTTGAGGGTGGGTAGCTGGTGGATGCCTCAAAGGCTGGGGAAGAACAGCTGGCGATCAGATTTCAAATGCCTGATCGGTCGTAGCGTGAAACGAGCCTCTGGTTAGTGGTATTAATGACTAATTATTAACAGGGGGGAGTAGTTTTTTGGGTGGTCCAATATTTGCCTAGCTAATTAGCCAAAGACTGGTTTAAGCAGGTTCCTTAATTACTGATGCTAGTCAATGCTCGCTTCACTGAACATATACCAGAATCTGCAAGATGATACGAGCCCAGACCCCCTAAGGGCCAAACAGTCGACTAGTGCCGTTCTTCGCTATTATTTATCACATTCCCGAATCGGTATTTGATGTTACGAGTACTTCCACTTGCATACTATCCGACATGGCCGACTGCTGGATGTCGCTGTCCCGTTGGTGCTGCGGTCGGTTGGTCTCTGGCAGTATGCATGACTACGAGACAGAGACAGAGACCTGAAGCAGCCCCCGGAGGTGGAATGCTTGCCCTGCATCGCGAGGGGGTAGTTCCCCCTGCTTCGTTCACCGTCTGATCTTGTTGTTGGGAGACTCCGTAAATAGGTCTTGTGGAGATTGAATGTGGGAGGGGAGGCAGCGGGAAAAAGTATATAGATACGTTGATTCCCCGGCATACAGTAAAGCATGCAGGCCTCAAATCAATCTATCTCAATTCCACCGCACCATCAACAATCTCGCTCTCAAGACTCAAAACATCTCAATCTTCTTCCAAACTCAGAATGGCTGCAGTTCAAGGAGGTTGCTTGTGCGGCAAGGTCCGCTATCAATATACCGGTTCGATTCATCGCAAGGCTAGCTTGTTGTCCATCCAGCTGACGATCCCAAAAGGAGACATTGCATTGAAAGGATTCTGCAATTGCAAGGACTGCCAGCGCTGGGGCGGTGCACCTGGAATGGCCAACGTTGTGGTGCCTCGAGACACCTTCAAAGTCACATCGGGTATGTTGAACAAGGACCGACCACCTATGGCCCACAGGAGGAATGGCGGTGCTGATAAGATGAAAAACAGGCGTGCCCAAGACCTTTGACACCGTGGGCGACAGCGGCAAGATCAACAAGCATTTCTTCTGTGGCGACTGCGGGTCCAGCTTGTACTGTGAATTGGAAGTTCTTGCCGACAAGACGGCGATCAAGTAAAGTACCCCGGGCGTGAGAGTTGAAGGCCTATTGGCACTAACAGCATTTTGCAGAGCGGGAAGTCTCGATCAGCCAGATGTTGGCGAGATGAACGTCGAGTTCTACACCAAGGACAGGGTATCCTACCAGCAGCCTCAGGCAGGTGCCCAGCAACTTGCGGCCTTTGGCTGATCATGAGTAGAGCATTGGCTGGCTGAGCGTGGGGCTTTGTTACTTGTCGGCGCCACCTAGAAGGTCTGCAGACCCAAAAGCACTCCGTACCAAGATAGGAGCTAGGAAGCTGACTCCCGCTGGAGGGATCAGATAGGCTTGACGATTCTCAAGTAATTCATTCTTTACCCCAAACGCACACGTTTCGTCACCGGAGTCTTGTTCCATCCACATTGCTTGTCGGCAGGGTGTTATATTGATTACCTCGAAGCTTGCGTAGTTGCAGATTGATAATCACTCTTGTCGAATGGCTCCATGGGTAATGTCCGTGCGCTACCTTGTGGATGTCTCGTAGGGAGGACTTAGAGTAGTCGTATCCTCGATTTATATTCTTTTTCCCACTCCTGGTTCGGAAGTAGTCTCTGATGTAAAATAGCGCTTCCCCATCCTCACTCCCCTCTGAAACAGTGCGATCGGACTTGAGTCTTGGTCGGGATATTTCTCTCGCTGCTCACGGCGGATCCGTAGAGTAGCGGCAGACAAGCCCACGCAGACGGCGAAGATTGGGTCAACGAATCTGTGGGAGTGGGATTGTTAGCTCTATGTTTGCTGTTGCGCATGCGTAACTCGGGCCGTAGTAGAGAGGAAGCTTACTTGGAGATGAGCCACGGTTGAGCTACAGTTGCCATGTTGGATAATAGAGGGAGAAGTCTCCTAATTAATTGTTCAGGAGATTAAGGTATAGGTCCTTAACGTTCGAGGTAGAGGATGCAAATCCGATTCTGGGGTGATGGTAATTAGAGGTCGAGAGTATTCCTCGGTGCGGACGTCTCGACGTGTACTCCCAACGGTATGCGGCGAATCAATTCTGCCGGCAGGCTCTAGTTAGGCGGTGTCAGACTCAAGATCAACCATCTCCAAGCATTTAATATCGCAGCGCAAGTATCAGCCATTTTCTCATTATTGATGAATAGTTGGCCTATGTTCTAGCCTCTAATAATGACCTGCTCTTCGCCGTTGTCTAATGCTTATACGGAGAATGTCTGTCTGTACTCGTAGGGGGCAGTATATACATTATTTCGTAGAACTTGGATTGAAGCTCAATCGCCCACGGCCCTAGACTCCGGGGTCTCACTTCTAATGTCCGTTCAATTGCTCAACCCGTACTGTTTCTGTGCCTTGTAGATGTGAGGTCGGATCAGCCTGGACGGACCCATTCGCGCCATCAGCGTGGCAGCATTCTGCGCTTCCATTCCGGCCAACCTCGACGCTACTGACATTTTTCTGCCCCGGTACGTCCAAAGCGGGGTTCTTGTCAAAGAAATCGGCGGGTCTGAGATGAAGCTGGTGAATCTCAACTGGCATGACAGGCCAGTCCTCAACACGAGGGTTATGTGTCAAGCCAAAACAATTCCACACAACCACATCGGTGTTCTCCACGTCCTCGTTGCGCCCAACAGCATCTGCCACCCCACCGATCTCTTGTTTCGATTGATTGGTGAACTCTCCTGCTGCAAAGAGCTCTTCGTCTCTATATTTCGTCACCCAGACATGGTGTCGCGCAAACGCTGCTCGTTTCGCGACGACAGATTGCGGGTCGGCTAAGATCATTTGAGTTGGTGCGGGAGTGAATTTATAGGCAACGGGTCGTTGCGAGATGGGGTTCAACTTATTGGTGTTTGCGATCTTGACTTGTAAATTCGTGAATGGCGATGCGTGGATCGATGTTGACTTAGTCACTGCCTTGCGGACCACTTCATAGCCATTTCCCCACGGGTTAGTCTCGGGATTCATTGGAATTGGCAGGGATTCTTCTGTGATAACAGTATTATCGTGCCCATCGACGGCAGGGTCGATCCGCACGGCGAAAATGTGTTGATGATTTTGTGCAAGTGCTCCTGGTGATACGACATTGCCCCAAGGGCTAGTTTTGCCCGGGTCAATATTGACAACAGAGACCATACCAGTGGCTCGGGTCTCGACCGTGATGCTGCAAAACATTAGACCTATAATATGTTGTGGGATGTTTGTGCACTTACCCGCCCGCCTGGTCTAACTTGTAAGCAAATATGTATTCATAGTTTGCCAAAGTAATGATAAATTGCACCACTAGCTCCCTTAATCGCGTGACCACAGCTCTGTCTGTACGGAAATTGGTGTGCTTCCAGCCGATGCCGTTATCCTGTTCATGAATGCAAACCACATTTTTGGACACGGAAGGCTTGCCCTCGGAGTCGACAACCACGGCATCGAGGTACTTAATGACGCCAAGGCAATCGCAACCAAGCTCGAGGTTGTTAGCAGCACGACCGGCACCGACGTCACCAAAGTCGAAAGCTTGTTTCCGGTGAAATGGGGGACGTGGGTCACCGTAGGGGACGGTCATCTCAGACAAACTGAGCCGATACAATACGCTGCGTCCATCGTACTGGACATCGTGTAGGACGGCGCATTCACGGGGTGTGAAACTAGAGAGGTAAGTTAGGAATACATGCGGACGGCTGGAGAAACTCGAGAAAACATCGAAGATCAAACTCACCCAACCCTGAACCTCCACTTCTGCCATTCGATAAGTGAATCGTCGGAGACGGTAAAAGATGGACCATCAGGTTGGAAAACATTCAACGGCTTGACGTCTGTTCGCATGGGAGTGTCAAGAAGCTCAGGGACGTATTCTGCAGGGACGCAGTGTCCGAGAATGTTCTTGGGTCCAGTTCCATATTCCAGACCATCTTCTGTGCCGCCAGTGGCAAGGCGATCGATGCGGATGATTTCCTTTTTGTATGTATCCATTACGGGAATGATGGGTAGAGGGAAGGCATAGTGATTGGTATCGGGGTTCTCGTGCTTCAGCTTCGCGAAAATCAGACCTTGGGTGTAGCGCGGCTCAATATCGTCTGGGTTGGGACCACCACACGGCCAAGGGTCGATAGCAATCTCATACTTCTCATCCAGGTTGAATTCCTTGATAGCTTGCTTGAATAGGTCGGATGCGAGGCACACAGTCGTAAATTCCATGAACTCATCTTTAATGAGGGCGGTCTGGGCGGTCTTGGCAGCTCTCCGAAGCTCGACTTCCTTGCCGGACGCAATATCAACAATGGACTCGAGCAATTCGTGGCTCCGATCCTCAGATATTGTGTCGTACTGGACACGCGCTTGGCGTGGAGGACGAGGGGTGTCTGCCGTGAGGGTACCACTGTGTTCAGCGTTGAGAAACTTGACGAGCTCGGCTTTGACCGGTTCAACGGCGTATATGTTTCGGAAGAGGATGCCAAAGGCTTTGCGAGCATCGATGACCACCTGGCGTGCTATGTTGACCTCATCAATGCTAAGTTGCTCCAAGGGATGCTTGACGGTGAGTTTAGGCACTGGGCCTCGTTGAGAGGCAGGGCCTAGCCCCTCGGAGGAGGGCATTGCGGGAAACAAGGAACAAAAGGAACGAACGGGAACGTTAGGATTGGAATGATAACTACTTGTTAGGCAGGGTATGAGAATTTTGTGGATGTAATAGGGAAATGGTCGTAGAGGGCGAATATCAAAAGGGAGGCACAAGGATAATAAGGATGCAGGTGGTCAGTGGTCACTGTGATGTCTACCAGAAGGACAGTCCAGTGAGTGGCAGCGGAGTTGTCCTAGGCTCCTCCTCGCCAAAACGCCATCAGGGCGATTAGACAGGTCTCGCCGCTGAGGGGGAGGCCATGTCAAGGAGGCTCGATGGTCCAATTGAAGATAATTCCGCTGCGGTAGAAGGATCCCATCGATGGGCATGCCGAACGAATCGAAGGATAAAGAGGATTAGATAGAACGAGTAGTGATGCACTGATGACACGGGAGGTGGGAGCGGAGAATCAAGATGCTGGAGAGGAGGAGGTCTCACTCTAGATCGTCAGATTCGACCAACCAGAGAGCCACTTCGCTTACACATACTAGATTCAGATGAAACGCCCGCCACACTCATTGGATGGGAATTCGGAGCTTGGTGGATGGCTTCGGTGGATGGAGTTGACCTCCTCACTCAAGAGTCAGGACTATCATGAACTTGCGTCTCACACAAGATGTGCTAGGCAGGAATAGTGCTACGGGCTGATGTTTGGAATGATAAGCGTGCTGATTCTTGGATCTATGAACGTGCTATTCAATAGACTTTGGCTAACAAGAGCAAGTTGTGTCGCCAACTTGAAGGTCTGAAGGAGACTATTCCAACGCCTCGGACGTCCGGAGGACATTCTGTTGAGGTCATAGAGCAGCAATCCAGTTATTCAAGAGATAGTAACCAAGGCGAAAGCAATCCACGCGTGCCATACCTTGCGCTTCACCCACCGTCAAGCTTCGGGTGTCATGATTCATACAAGGTCGTCATCATCCGTCGCCCAGAACTCCGGATTCAGCAATTCAGGATACTCCTTACTCAGCGCCGTAGACTCTGCATTCTCCTTTTCGCTGAGAGAAACAATTCCTTGTTCAGAGATCTCGTAGGCAACTGGCGCCGTGGTGGGCGCCGTCCATGGCGCAAACACTACCGCAAGCGATCTTTTCTTCTTCTTGTCTTTCCAAATATTACCCCCAGAGTAGGTTTGTCGCTCACTTTCCAGCTTGAGCACAACCCGAGCCGAGATTTGGTTCGCCCAGATGAGGCCGAGAGCGGGGGTCTTGAGCGACTGGTGCGGTGCCTCGTCCCTATCGCCCCAGCCAGTGAAAAATCGTTGTTGATGAGCAAGACTTTGGCTCTCTGTACGGTATTTACTGGCAGCTGCCGCTGCTTGAGACCCATACACAATAGGGGATGATGACGATGCAGGAGACTGTGACCGATGCGTCAAGGGAGTGCTCTTAGCACGTGCAGTGTCGAATCGATCTGAGACCTGATTGGTGACGATAACAACGGTGTTGCTCTCAATTGCGATGCGTCGTAGGGTGCTTCCCAACTGTCGTAACTCCAAGGCTCGTTCTCGTAGGCCAGCGGGTGTATGATCCCCGTGTTCGGCTCGGAAATTTGCAGCCACAGAGTCTATGACAATCAATCCCACGTTGAACCTATGCACAGCAACCGGCAGTTGATAGCGTAAGATATGCTCCTGTGCCTCCAGACTGTTGGTGAGTGTGGTATGTACATTGTCCATGGAGGGGCGCTCGGCAGGGTCCAATTTCTGATACTCGGGATGGCAGTCCAACATCTCTAAGAGTCGTTTCGTGTTGAGTTGAGCCTCGGTGGAGATGTACATTGCTGATTTCCCGAGTCCACGAGGCGGGGGCAGTTGAACGGATAGGAGGAGGCCAAGTACCAATTGGGTTTTGCCCGCAGCGCTTTCGCCAACAATCTCTGAAATGTGGCCGGGCTGAAACCCACCGCCTAGAGCCTTATCTAGAACGGGATCAAGAGTTTTGACCTTCTGGAGAGGGCTGGTAGTCGTTGGGCGAGAATCCACCTCGTCTTTTAGGCTGCGATTGGTGTTGCTGATGTTCTTGGGTGGTCTCATGCCTTCCACTTTGCCATCTTCATTCTTCGTAGCCTCCTCTTTGAAAGCAAGCAAGGTGGAGGCTGGGCCTATCTTGGGCTTCTTTCTGAGACTGCTGCGTACATCACTTTGCAAGGAGCGTATGACATCTGCACACAGCTTAGCCACGTCTGTAGAGGGAAGTGGGCATCTTCTAGCGATGTCTTTGGGATCAAGCGTAATCAAATCATTGACAGTGATGTTGTTCTTTCCAAGCGAGTAAAAGAGGTGAGAGTAAGGTTTCGTGTCGAAGTTAGGGAGGACTTCGAGAATGTCGGACATCGGTGCTAAAAACAACGTGGAGGTGAGGTTGACTCGATGCAGCCATGGTGAAGTGAAGCTGCAAGGCTGGCGTTGTCTGCTTCCTCAGTGGGATAGCCGCACGCCCTGAGCAGGGGTACAACAGAGAGAAAGTGAAGCAGAACCGCCAAGGTCATGCATTCACTTTCTTTTCGCGACACTGCATTTGCAACGCCCAAAATCTGCAACCGTATTCTCCATGGTGATGTCAAGGATGGGTGGTTCAGAGTGCCATGATATGTTACCTCTGGTGTCAATTAATCAAGCTCCCCAGACGCGCTCAAGCGTGGCCTAATAACTTTAACCGCAACGATGACGAGTCGCGCTACCGGTTGGTCTGCAGCTTGGTGCCCCTCCTCCCCTCATTTCGTCCTCGCTACACATGGTTCTGACACCAGGCACAACCAGGCACACACAGGATAGCGTGTTCACACGGGCGAACTACCTGTTCGGTATAATGAGTCAGGAACATGATAGGTGCGTATGGATTATCGCAAAGTACTAGCATCTCTGTTCCCATGCCTCGCAAGCCGTGATAGGAAGGTGAGAACTCATGAAGAAGTGACTGAGGACTCCCTCCCTTCCACCGCTGTGAACCACCTTCCTGATCTGCCCACCTGCCCATTCCAGCCTTGTTCTAACTTCCAACTGCCAACATCCTTGTACTTGTCCGTCCCTTCCTTGTGTGACCCGTATCCTATACGCCATGCGAACTCTAAGTTAGTCGTCACGGGGATGATGAAGCTCAACAAGGGAAAGAATGTCTCCTGCTCATTCAATGCCCAATTCCACCCAACAGCCGAGTACAGGTACAGAGAAAGCAGGGCGACGAAAAGTAAACCCAAGCGGAGCCGATACAACTCCCACTCACACTCACTGGCACTACGATAGAACAATGTCGGTCTCTGGTCCTCAGACTCCAGATGTAGCTGAATACGGCACCTGGGAAAGTCCCATCCAACCCGACGATTTCGCCGCAGAGGGCTCAGTAGGCTTGGATCAAATCCACGTGAACCGCAACAACGGCAAGATCTACCTCCTTGAACTTCGTGCTGATGACGACGGTCGGGGCGTAATCGTCGAGTATGCGACTCATGGCGACGGGAGTTGGAAATCCAAAGACGTCCTTCCTAAGCAGTTCAACGCTCTCTCACAGGTCCATGAATACGGCGGTGCCTCATTTGCGACTAACCCAGTCACCGGCCATCTCATCTTCACGGACTGGGCCACCAAGGGCGTCTTCGACCTCGATCCCAGCACTCAACATGTGGAACTGATTGTAGACGCCGATGCGAAGGTCTACTACGCAGACTTCGACATCCACCCGGTGGACCACAAATATGTCGTCGCCATCATGGAGAACCACCACCCCACAACCATATCCGAGATTGAGAATCAGCTCGTTGTCATTGACGGGTCCGCGAGAAAGGTCGAGGTGGTGGCACAAGGTTCTGATTTCTATACCTTCCCACGGTTCAGCCCGGATGGCAAGAAGTTGGCCTGGATTCAGTGGAATCATCCGAACATGCCGTGGGACAATACTGAGTTGTGGGTTGCAGATTTCAGTCATGGGACGCTCCAGAATCCCCAATGCGTTGCTGGACAGAAGGTCAAAGCGAGCATCACTCAACCCAGGTGGGGTTCAGACAACGTCCTTTACTTTATCTCTGACGAAACCGAGTACTGGCAGCTTTACACCTATCACAACGACACAGTCAGACCAATTGAGCTGGAGGGACTGCGCGAAGCTGAGTTTGCCTGCCCGGAGTGGTGTCTGGGGGGTTCATCGTATTCTCTCTTAGAGCCCACTAAACTGGTCGCCGGCTGTAATAAAGACGGCCGGTGGACTATAATTGAGGTGAATACAGAATCCTTCAAATGGCGGGAGTTGGATTGTCCCATTGTTCAGATTGGTATCAACGCCTTGAAGGCTATCAGTGAGACAAGCTTTGTCGTCGTTGGATCAACGTCTTCGCTACCGAGTGTAGCTACGGTGGTAGACATCAACCAACCAGGGCTAGGTGTAGTCTTACGGAGATCAAACACCATCTCTCTTCCTGCAGACTATGTCTCAACCCCACAAAACGTCGTCTTCCCGAGGGTTCATGGACCGGGTGGAGGTAATGCTTCAGGATTATTCCTACCCCCACGCAATGCACGTTACATTGGCCCCGAAGGCACCTTTCCTCCTCTCATTGTCGTCATGCACGGTGGGCCAACGGACCAAGCCGGCTCTGGCTTTTCCCTTCGTGACCATGCTCTTACCACTCGAGGATATGCGGTTCTGCAGGTCAACTATATTGGCAGCTCGGGCTATGGTCGATCTTATCGTGGACTGTTAGGCGCACAATGGGGGGTAAGCGACATTGCCGACGCAGTCTCGGGGGTTGAGTATCTGTCCAAGAGAGGGCTGATTGACATCTCCCGTGTTGGTCTCACGGGCCATTCGGCAGGTGGTTACGCGACCATGCAGGGTCTCGCGAAATATCCCTCTGTGTGGGCCTGTGGTGTGGCTGAAAGCGGTGTCTCGGATATGGCTCTGTTGGCCAAAGAGACGCACAAGTTCGAGTCCCAATACCTGGGGCCTTTGTGTTTCCCTCCTGGCTTGACCAAAAAGGCGCAGGATGCAATTTTGAAGGAGCGCAGCCCACTGAGTCATGCTGCAAATATCACCAGCCCAATCCTCATCCTTAGTGGAGCAGATGATGCCATTGTACCCCCAAATCAGGCATTTCTACTTGCCAAGTTGGTTGAGAATGGAGGGACGGACGTCAGTATCAAGGTATATGATGGCGAAGGCCACATTTTTGCCAAAGGTAGTACATTGAGTGATATTGAGGCCCGGAGATATGCGTGGTTTAGGAAGTATTTGGCCAAGACTCGTTGAGCTTGTGTGCACATACTGAAGCGGTGTACGTGGTGGGGGGGTTGGCGGGGCCCGTCAGTTACTGGGAGAGGGCTTTCAAGTATCAGCATTTGCGTTCACCTCGAGGGGTTTCTGTTCCTCTGGAATTTTGAACCACAGTCTAGTGGTTGGATCCCATCGATGGCTGTGGGAATGTTAGCATCAGTTGTAGCTGGATGGTAGATCAAGATGGAAGGAGCTTACTCGTGAAATTCGGTCCGTATCAATGCTTGCTCTGTGTACTCTTCAATGAGAATAGGGACATATGAGTATGGAACTTTGGCTTTGACGCCTTCGAAATGGGTTTCTCTAAGAGGAAACACATCTCTGAGTCTGTACTTGTGGTCGTTCTTGCACATGATGATGCCAGGTTGAGTTTCTGGATAGACTTCTGACAAGGCGGTGATGTCAATGAAGAGTCCATTATCAACGCTGATGAATCTAGCATCGATGATCTAGAGGAGCCAAAAATCAAGTTCAGTGGCTGAGCGGGATGAGTCTCGAGTGTATTTAATGGGGGGCTTACATTTGCGCCGTCGCCACGATCCCTTTGCCAGGCCCAAGCATTGACATCCAGAAAGTATCGTCGTGTTGGAGTGCCATTGCCTTCATCATAGTCATAGAAAGTCTGGTTGTAGTGTTTACCAAGGACTTTTAAACCCTCATCGGTCACCTGATGGGGGGGTAAGACACCAGTCGTAGCAGGAGTGGGTAGAGAGGGCACCGCGTGACATACCTGAGTATCAAGGTCCCAGTCCCAGGGAAGAATCTTGCCGTTCCAGTACCAGGCCAACAGGGTGCCATGTGCGATCCAAGTTTCGAGACCCAGATATTCAAAGGTTAAGAGATAAGCGCGGATGAGGTGGCGGAGGGTGTCCTGCCTTTCGTCATCGGTGACGATTTTCTGAAAGTATCGAATATCATAGTGATGCAACAAGTCGTCTCCGCCTGGTTCGTGGAAGTATTTGTTCGCATCTGGATCTGGGGGATTTTGAGTGTCGGAGGGTTCGGCTGGTTGAAGAATTGCGGTGGGCGGGTTTGAAAGGGTCAAAGACACAGAAGATGAAGGGTGGGACTCGGAAGTAGGGTTTGGATCGCACCGAGCCAGGGCCAGGAAATAAATGGAGAAGAGAGTGCAAAGTGGCCAACGGCGCCACTTAAAATTCAACATGATTATGGTAGAAGGGTAGATGAGGAGCGCAGTCCATGATGGACAATTGACGGAGTGAGTATTGGCACCCTGGAGGAGACGTTGTAGTTGTAGTCAGAGGTGGACGAGGTGAACAGAGTGTGAAGGGAAGGTGCCGTGGGCAGCGGGTGGTGGGCAGTCGCGAGGAGTAATAGTAATGATCGTATCAAGACATGCCTTCAGTCCTCGTACAGAAGGAAGGTCAGCTTCTGCCTCATCCTTGTCCAGCGAAACGAGACGATCCCGGAGAAAGAGCGATGGTCAAGAAAAGCCCAGCCTCGTCTGGAATGTGCATTGCTAATTACTACTAACTAGTCAGTGATGCAGGAGTCTTGGGAGCTACACGGATACAGTGCGTAAGGATGCCAGTGGGTGCCAATAGGTGCCAAATTACCAAGGAATTTGGGGAGGGCTGTTGACTCGTGAACGGTAGCGGGCGGAGGCGTGCAGAGGGTCCAAATGGCCAGAAATGGCAACAGGGCACACGGGCAGCAATGGGCAGAGGTTGAAACGAATCAAGTATACGGAGTAATAATATTAATACCACGAGAATCTATTTCCGAGACGGGAGGAGGGGGGCGGGACTGGCGGACTGGCGGACTCGCGGTTGCGACGGTACTTGCAGATACTAGAGACTATCTAAGCACCTAGTGGTAGGTAGGTATGTAGGAGTCGAGATTGGAGTGATACAATGGAGTTTGTGACGGAGTTTGTACCCGTACATGATATCAGCGAAATCAACGGGCGTGCCGCATTCGTATCCGCCAGAGCCGAAGGGATGGGATGGTGGCCTGGTGGATACCTCTGTACGGAGTACTCCATCTCTGCAACACAATGATTTCTAGAGAGACTCTGGCAACAAGGGCCACGTCACGGAGATTGGCATGCCAAGGATTAATTCAATTCAAGCTGAATTCCTTTGCACGGGAGGAACCTGTCTTATTAGATACCTGATGTACGTGCCAGGGCCTTCAGTGACACAAATGCGAGGTTGACTGGTACAATACCCACCCATACAGAGGATTACCTCGAGACAAGTGTAATCATTAATTTTTAGTAAAGAACAGGTACTACTCGGACACTTCTGACGGATGAGAGTCAGCGGTGGCGGTGGCAGTGGGTAATGGATGCGTTTGTACTTTTCAAATCAAACGAGCTCCTTTGGGAAATGGAGCAGACGACCATTTCAGAGCCAAGCCCATCAGTAGCAAGTCACTCGCAGTTACACGAGCACGACTAGTCAATCCTGGCCACACGGAGAAAAAGAAAAGAACACCAAATTTTTGAACAGGGGAGTGAAGATAAAGACTAGCTTAGGACGCCTCATCTTAGGCTTCCGCGACCAACTGATGCTAATGGAGGAATGTTGCCGATGTGCCACTGCACTAGGGAGAGGGCTAGTGGGCTAGTAGGGTACTACCTACCTACGGAGTGCTGTAACTTAGCACGCCTGAGGTCACACAGATAATTTACACGTAAATTAGTGGCTAGTCTTAATAAAGTTAGAGCGGCCTAACGACTGACAGCCTCTTGTTGTGATGTCATTATTCCTCCGTCAGTCGGATCATTGAAGAGTTAAGTATGTACGGAGTACAGTTGCCCAACAAGATGGTAATATGGCTATTGACCTACGTACTCAGTATCTAGTACTATATACCTCAGGCGTGTATTCTAGAGAACCTACGTTGAAGCTAACACTACCATGGTGAAAGGCACAGGGGTTCTCATCTCGCCCAAAATACAACTGAAATATACCCCAGCGCCACGAGTACTTGTATCTGCGCATTTATCCGGCCGGATAGCTTCTCCGCCATGCGATTCCGTATCTGGTGCCACGCACGAGTAATACCACCTCCTTCTTTTAGATATTATCAATGTCAATGTCGATCGCTCGAGTCCATGGTACAGCATAAGGCTCGAAGATTGACAAGGGCCCATTAGGAATGGAGGGCATTGTACCCTATAAAGGATAATTCATCCCACCTACTGTAACTGCTACATATGTCCGGAGTACTAGGTGGCACATTTAGGTCTAGGGTACCTACGGTAGGTATGGTAGGTACCATAACTAGCCAGCGAACCTTGGGCTCCCTCCACTCAGTGATCGGTCTTTGAGGTGACGTATCTATTCACCTACCATCATTATGCAATTTGTGTGGAGATGCCATCTCATCCCTAAACCCCACTCGACATTCTCTGCTATTCCCTTATTGTGTCGTCTGGCAATTCACGTTGCTATATTCTATGTATCCTACCTTCAACTGCTTAGGTAATCTGCACACTTTCTCCAACCTGAGTCGGACGGCGTCAGCCATGCAGCCTAGGCTCCGAGGCTCTGGCCGTCTGGTGCCTCAATCCCAGGCGCAGGCTGATTAATCGCCATGCCCATGTCTGGAACAACGAAGAAACTTGAACATAATTAGGGCCATTATTATTCACTTTCAGAGATCGCATCAATGTTACCAGTGCCCAAAATATCCCACTACACACACTGATAGAATTCAACACCTCCAGAACGGCCTGGGCTGTACCTCATCCACGCCTGCGCCAACCAACCTATCCCCTCCATTCACCTCTCCGATTGCCACTGCATCCATGAAGATCCAATATCGTGATGAGACCCTCGATCTTGAGGATGTGGCCGACGAAACGATACTGGACTTGGCTACAAGATGTTCCGAACACATCGATGCAGATCTCGAGAGAGTGTCATTATTCTTCCTTCCCAGGCCAGGCATGGTCAAGTATCCCTTTCCCGATCGCAAATTGAACGAATTCCTCACACCAACCACGCGGATCAAATTGATCGGAGCACCTAACAGCGAGGTCAAAAAGATGGGCGACATGGGCGCCGCGAGTCAACGACGGGCTCGACCCAGCGGCGTCAAGACAATTGCGGCAAACAAGTCTCGAGATTGGAAGAAGGTGCGCGATGAAAGCATGTATACATTCCACGCCATCGAGCCCCTCCATTACCTGCCCAATCCCGAAAAAAGTCGACGCTATCTAGAAAGACTGGCAAATGATCCAGGCATCAAAGCCTCGATGCGGAAACATAAATTTTCCGTCGGGTTGCTGACCGAGATGAATCCGGCGGAACACACGACGCATGAATCCAAGACTCTGGGGTTGAACAGGAATGCCGGCGAAGTCATCGAGCTGCGACTACGAACGGATCGATACGACGGATACAGGGACTACAAGGTCATCCGAAAGACACTTTGCCACGAACTGTCGCACAACGTGTGGTCAGAGCATGATCGCAATTTCTGGAATCTCACCAAGGAGATAGAGCAAGAAGTGGAACGCAATGATACGTTGCATGGTGGACATCGACTCTCAAATGAGGAGTTCTACGAGCCGAATGACACGTATGATGATGCCGAACCCGCAGATGAGGGTGGCTGGAGAGGAGGAGATTTTGTGCTCGGCCGATCCAAGGATAGTCCAAGTGAGGCGGGTCTTAGCCGACGTGAAATCATAGCGCGGGCAGCAATGAGCAGGCAACAAAAGGAGCGAGAAGCGAGAGAGGCGGGAGAGCATCAGGAGCCGCCAGCTTGATGAGTCATGGAGTCATGGAATCATGGCTCATGAGAGAAGGAGTGATGCTCATCATATCAAGGTGCGGCATTTTTGGATTAGATTTCCAGGATTTCCAGGATTCCCTGGTCTGCTGACTTATTGGGTAGCTAGGTGTTGTTGGTGATCTGCTTGAACAAGCCATGAATCCCGTGTGCTTTCCCCGTCCATAATACAGAGTACTCCGTACGGGAGCATAGTATGACAATCAGGCTGGGCTCAGTCGATATGTTGCGACTTGTTGGGAAGGCCACCAATAACCTGGGATCATTCTTGCTTGGATGCCTGCCAACGCATGCCACATGATGAATGAAGCCTTGAAAAGCAGACCCGTGCAACTGGGGCCTTTTTGATTGGCGATTTCGGTGACCGAGGAACTGGGACACAGGGACTTACTATTGATATTCTGTTGCACTCAGCTTTCTTGGGCCCCAGTTCCAGGGTTGTCAAGGCCGGGGAAGAAGCCTCCCGGACGTTCTAGCGGACGCCAAACCCCCCCCCAAAGTCTGATCTACGTGGTGGTTTTAGGGGTCCCTTGGCGGTTGAAACTTGGCACGGACTTTCACCAGCTAAGCTGCTTGGGCCTCCATGAAACTCCCTAATTCGAGGCTGGGAATAACTTCGGTAAGTTAGGCTTCCCTTAGCCGCTGAGGGTCAGTATGTTGAGTGATTTAGGTGCCCCCAACAGCCCACTAATTGTACTCCGTACCTAACTGGCACTACCAGCTGCCTAACTACTTAACTAAGTAGTGGCGGAGACGGGAGAGGGACTCCCTATCTTTGCTTGGGCAGTGGAGGGAGTGTCAGCTCCGCCTCACCAGCAGACCGAGCACTCAATATTCCTCCAACAGGATTTGAAGTTGCACATCTGCGCAAGACTTGTCTGTCTGTGATACGAGCTGGCAACCTTGGATACGTGCGGCTGAGGCTGGTCAGAAATGCCTTGAGCACCCACCACTATTACTTGTATTCAGGGCTCAGGAGCAGTCGTTTGAATGGTGGAACCATCGGAGAGTCAAAAGAATAACATGGCCCGCCTGAATCCTGAATCCTGAATCCTATAGAATTCCACCATGCCGCCCGTCCAAGTTTCTGGTCCTACATGCGAGTACAAGTCATACGGATTTCGTACATTGAAGAAACAAATGCCCACTCGCCTCAGAATTAGAGACCACTCCACTTACCAGTAGTACTGGTCCTATCCACATCCAAACTGTATATCCGTCCCTAAATCTTTCGGCCACTACTATTTGTCGCTACCTTTTGCCGCTCGGCTTTTGTGGGTTCAAAACGTGGGAACTTGAAAGGCCGGGGTGGAAACTTCTGCACGGTTATCGTCTTCTACTTTGACTTCCACTGCCACTTCTCCTCCCTACATCGGACACAGACCGAGATCCTACCTCTCAAGGGCCAGGGCTCACGCTCAATCTCAAGCCAAACCCAAAGGCAAAACCTTTCGCCACTACCTACCCACGAACCTCTCGTCACCCTCGTCTCGGCTCACCACTGCATTCCTCCGTAAGCCCCAGGGCCTGCCCGTGGTTGCAGGCACCGATTACGGTTACTTAGCGAGGGATCCTGAGACCTCGTCCAACACGGGGCCTGACCTCCGTTGACGGCCAACCCATCTTATCCGTGGGCCGTAACCATCTTATCCGTGGGCTGGATCCCGTGCAACCCCCAACCAACCAGCTGCACGTCTGCATCGCCTCTACGTCACCGGGCAGCACATTTCCAACGTTGAATCCTATCCTACCTACGAGTACCTTACCCAAGTACGAGTGCTCCGTACTCCGTACTCTACCCTCCTCCACTGACAGTACCTCCACCTCCCGCTGCTCGTGTACCAGTGGTGAGTGGTACCAGTGCACACTCACTCACGCTCACACCCAAACTCTCACTGCCACTGCCACTCCCGCTGCCGCTGCCTGTGCCAGTCTTGCCAAAAAAAAAAGAGACGTTCTTCCCTTCACTTGAGAAAAGGTCCGTTCCTGTTCAACTTCACCTCATATCCCATATCCCATATCCTAGGCAAGAGGCAGTGGGCAAGAGTCAAGACTCATTCTCACTGCTCATTCCCATGATCCACTTCCTCGAACACCCCTACTCTCGTCCTACAATCTAGTGCCACTTCCCATTTCCTCTCTCTCCTTCTATATTCTTACCGCACCCTCCTTGACTCATAATTTCGCAATACTTACCCGATGCCTCTGTTAGAAGGCGTGAGGCAGCCCTCGCCGACAGGGAGCCTTGCCTCTGGCTCAGCCTTGGGTTTGGGCTCGGGCTCAACCACCACCACTGCAACCTCCCGCTCACTGATCACTCGACATCTAAGCGAACAGTACTCCGATCTCGCAAGAATAGCCATCATGACGAGCGCCACTGCATCCCCCTCTCATGAGGTCGAACAATCCCTCAACCATGTCGCATATCATTCCAGTCTCATGCCTCCTCCTAAAACCGCCTTTGGCAGAACTGCTCAGACCCACCATAGCCATTCCCCTACCAAGCCTGCGCCTTACTCTGCACATGCCATGGGCCGAGCCTTGACAGATACTCCTGCCCCCAGTGCCCCATCAAGTCCTCAACTGTGAGTTGCCTCGTCGCCTCCTCGTCCCCCTCTCTCCCCCACCTTCGACCTAACATTGTCCTTTCTAGGTTCGCCCGAAGCGCCAATGTGTCGGGGTCAGCCACACCCAAACTCCGTGCCACAACCCTCGATATCCCCGGCCTCACTCGTTCCAAGGTCTCGCCCGATGGTCGCATATCCGAGAGAGATGTCGGTGCCAAGTTGGTCATCATCATGGTCGGCCTCCCTGCACGAGGCAAGAGTTACATTGTCAAGAAGATCGCGAGATACTTGAATTGGTTGCAACATCCCACCCGAATCTTCAATGTCGGAGATCGAAGGAGAGTGGCTGCTGGCCAGGGCCAACCCATCCCAGACAGGACCCACGCCGAACTACGTGAGTCTGTCCGACGCATGAGCAGCACAACCAAGGGTCCCCAGTCGCTCATCGACCATGCTGAACTTCTACCTCCCCCGGCCATTCGCACCGAACTATTTTTGAACGGCGAGGTCACATCAGCCTCGCCAATTAGCCCCTTACAAATGGACGGGAACGCACATACAGCCTTGGAGGAGAATCCCGAACCCATTCCCGCCCAGCCGCCTGAACCCATAGATCAGTCAGCCCAGTTCTTCGACCCGAGCAACACAAAGGCCAAGTTGCTCAGAGAACAAGTCGCTCATGAGGCCCTAGACGAGTTGTTGAAGTATGTCCTGGAGGATGGCGGCTCCGTTGGCATCCTGGACGCCACCAACCACACCCAAGAACGCCGCATGTCCTTGATCAAACACATCAAAGAACGCGACCCAAATATCAATGTTTTGTTCCTAGAGTCTCGCTGTCAAGATCCCAATCTCCTCGAGGCAAACATCCGTTTGAAGCTCTCAGGTCCCGACTACAAAGGGAAAGATCCCCACCAATCGCTCAAGGATTTCAAGGAGCGCGTGGCCCAATATGAAAAATCCTACCAGAAACTCGACGAATTCGAAGAGCAGCACGACATGCCCTATTGCTCAATGATCGATGTTGGCCGGAAAATGGTCAGTTACCAGGTCAAGGGCTTCTTGTCCATCCAAACCGTCACCTATTTAATGAACTTCAATCTGTCCCCTAGAATGATTTGGATCACTCGCCACGGTGAATCCATGGACAATGTCAATGGAAAAATCGGAGGTGATAGCTCCTTGAGCGAAAACGGCCGCAGATATGGCCAGGCTCTCTCCAAGTTCATAGGACAACAGTGGCTATCGTGGGAAGAACGCCATGCTGAAAAGCAAGCTAATGCCCATTTCCCCCCACTCCCAGGTGACACCACCCCGCCAAACCCGCAATACACCGCGCAAACGGAGCAGGAGAAGAACTTCTGCGTGTGGACCAGTATGTTGAAGCGAAGCATCGAGACCAGCCAATTTTTCAACGAAGAAGATTACGACTTGAAGCAGATGCGCATGCTCGACGAATTACACGCCGGCTCAATGGAAGGCATGACTTACACTGAGATCCGCGGCAAGTTCGAACAAGAATACGAACTTCGAAAACGCGACAAACTCCATTATCGCTACCCCGGCCCTGGTGGAGAAGGATATCTTGACATTATCAATCGACTCGGCAAAGTCATTCTCGAAATCGAACGCATGACTGACCACGCTCTGATCATTGGCCATCGAAGCATCTCTCGCGTCCTCCTCGCATATTTCATGGGCCTGAAGCAAGAGGACATCAGTGACCTTGATGTGCCTCTGGGCGTTGCCTATATGATAGAACCAGTAAGTGTCGACTACCCCAACCAGCCCCTGACCCTGGGACCACATACTGACTTATTCTTCCAGCGACCGTATGGCGTCGAATTCAAGGCCTACCGCTGGAATCCAGACACGGATGAATTTCGATATGAACCAAACTATCGAATGAGGCGAGCCATTGACCCACAAGCATGATGTTTTCCCATGATACCCCTTACTGCGTTGTTTTTGGTTTCTGCTTGCACATCCCTTTCCTGCGTCTAACGCTGTATGTATATATCCGTCCTGTTTTGCATGAACATATAAGTCATATCTCTCTTTGGTTTTTTGGGTTTCTAGGAGTTTCTACAAGCAATATTCCACTCACTTTAACTACGACTGGACTAATATCTTGGGAACTTTTGGCAGGCAAGACAGTTGCTAGGAGCAACGACCAGGCTTGGTCTCTCGGGTTGATTCATGGGTGGATTGGTGACCTACCTATCCTTTGTCATTTCCTCTTTGCTCTAGGTGTGCATATTCCTTTAGCGCTGGTGTTGGGGCATGAAAATATCGGTGCAATGGGGTTGTGAGTGGTGGATACTCAACAGAGACTTCCTTGTGGGTAGTCACTGTCGGCATAGATCCGTCTGCACTCAGCACTTTACAGATGTTTGTGGTGTTACCCATTATGCAACACCCTAGATAGTCATTAGGCTGTAGCGAGAAATTGCTCACACTGCCGCTCACGGAACATGAGCGCCAACACAAGTTTGATCGAGCTATAATGAGTACTAAGACGATTCCCATGATGGTCTTGAAGTTGCTGCCCTAAGTGTTCATGACGCAGCAACTCATCATTCTCACGCAAGCTGTTTAATGTACTAATCTAGCTAGAAGACGGTGCTAATTCCCTTGGTAACCGTGCTGGCTTGGCAAATCAATGGCAGAGTGAGGAACCAGGCTTCCTCCCCTCAAAACTTTGCTTCGTCACTATTCTCGCTTACATATTATCCTCCTCTTGCGCCGTATAAAGTCCTAATCTACTGTTCCCAAGGAAACAAATGATTTCCGCTCCTGCTCATATGATTGTGATTGAGTCTCGCAAGTTTTCCTATTCAATTTCGACACAGGCGACGAGCCATATGCGACAATAACATTTGTTCCAAACAGTCGCTATCTTCCTCCGCGAAGTGGCAAGCCTAGCTAGAGAGTTTCGGGCCATTCATCCGCTACAGGAGCTCTGCCGCTCTGGTCGAGCAGTTGTTCCGTTTCTGGGAGTTCAGCAAACCCAGGCCCGAGCGAGGAGAGCTCGAAGCGGTGCTTATTTCCTGAACCTTTAAGAATCTCGTGAGTGGAAGGTCGCCTTTGCGACTCAAGATCAACATGCCGGTGCTGGCGGTCACGAATTTCAACATTGTGTGCTCTATCCTAGGTGGTTTCATTTCATTGTTTGGACTCGTCAGCTATCTTTTCAAGGAGAGATTCTACCTTTCGGAAGCTCGTGAGTTCTACATCATCCCATACCGTCCATTATTGACTTGAGCAATAGTCATATCCCTTGTGGCAGGAATCATATTCTCTCCCCATGCCACCAATTTCATCCGACCCCTGGAGTATGCGGGCGGCAGTCAAGAAAACCTCGATTACATCACCCTGTACTTCTCGAGGCTCGTGCTTGGGGTCCAACTGGTCATAGCTGGTGTACAACTACCTAGTAGGTACCTCTATACCGAGTGGAAATCTTTGGCGCTGCTCCTCGGTCCTGGGATGGCTATCATGTGGCTGTCCGGTAGCCTGTTGATATGGGCCATGGTCCCTAATTTGTCGTTCTTACATGCTTTGGCGGTTGGGGCTTGTGTCACCCCTACCGACCCTGTTCTGTCCAACTCGATCGTTAAAGGTAAATTCGCCGATGCCAATGTTCCCAAACCACTTCAGAAGATTATTGTGGCAGAGTCAGGTGCCAACGACGGATTGGGCTATCCATTCTTATTCCTGGCCTTGTATTTGATCAAATATACCCAGCTGGAAAAAGAAGGTCAGGGCGGAGGTGTTGCGACCGCAATGGGTTTGTGGTTCGGCGAGACGTGGGCTTACACCATATTGCTAAGTATCGGCTACGGTGTCGCAGTTGGCTGGTTGGCGAAAGAGTCGCTACATTATGCCGAGGAGAAAAGGTTTGTGGACCGGGAGTCATTTCTTGTTTTCGCCATTTCTCTCGCCCTCTTGATCACGGGTACTGCAGGTATGATTGGCAGCGATGACGTCCTGGCCTGTTTTGTGGCTGGAAACGTCTTCACCTGGGACGATTGGTTTCGACTGGAGACGGCAGATGATTCACTCCAGCCGACGATCGATATGCTGTTGAACATTTCGATCTTTGCATGGTATGGCGCTATCTGTCCCTGGGCCTCGTTCCGAACCAATGACGTTATACCCCTGTATCGCCTGGTCTTCCTAGGAATTCTGATTCTGCTCTTGCGGCGAATACCAATGGTACTTGCCTTCCACAAGAAGATACCAGAGATCGAACAGTTCCACCAAGCCGCGTTTGTGGGCTATTTCGGACCCATCGGGGTCTCCGCGGTATTCTATCTCTATGTCAGCCTTGATTTTCTGCGCCACATTCAAGTGGACGGACAAAGACTAGAAGATGTGGCACGGTTGGAAGAGGTGATGAGAGTGGTGATCTGGTTCCTGGCTATCTGCAGCATCGTGGCACATGGACTGTCCATTCCACTTGGAAAGATGGGTTACAATACGGGACGGACCATGTCACAGGCGTTGAGCAGTGAGCGGGAGGATGAACAAGGCTCGACAGGTTTGAATCAAGGGAATGGCGGCCGGGGCTACCAGTTACGGCGCCGGAAGGCCCGTGGGAAACAGAATCTCGAGCAAGGTCCAAGGCCAGAAGTTTTTCGCCTCGGGCGGACCACGATAGCCGACGCTGGCACGCAGCAAGCTGGGATCGAGACGCCGACCGAACCGGAACCGAACCGGCCGGTTCGCTTCATTGATAGCGCACCACCCACAGGTACCCAGACGCCTGTGGAAGAGGGTCCACCTGAAGGGCGTGCTGAACAGAGAGCTTTGCACAGATCAGCCTTGTGAAAGATGGTTGTTGCGGTGGATGTGTGTGTGTGTGTGTCTGCTCACTCCCGGGGCTAGGTGTGGTGCTTGAGCGCCGACACTCACAACTCAATTTGGTGGAAGCCAGTCCTATAAAGAGGTGTGACTTTGGAGTTCGGAAGAGATGGGAGAGTATGGGAGCCTCGCGTCCAGCGCGGGTATGTAATTCCATGATCGGTAATTAAAGCCTTGCTATTTGTGCTTCGAGCGTTTTGCAACCCAGATGCCCCAGGGCATTAGAATATAGTGTGCATAGTTTACAACATAGAAATTCCAGGAAGTTTATATATTCAGCCAGCGGAGGCCTCGTCTGCAGAGTTCATTCATACATATCATTACGCATGCAAGGCTAGAATTTCAGGGATTCCGGGAAATCCATGTCAACTTCCAACGCTCTCGCTTCTATATAATAACATGTCTAAATCTAGATTCTCGACCAAGGGGCCTGAAGTTCAGCCTGTGTATCCCGCGTCAGCAGCGCCGAGAAGCGCCTTGTTGAACGCCCTGAGCCCGCCCAGGAAATGACTGGACCCTGCGAACCCTTCCCTTTCACATTGTCGCCCCGGAACCACGACTCGGTTTTGCCAGTATATTTAACGTCTGTGTGCACAGGTCACTCACTGCACGTTTAGTACCATTCCGCTTCCGCCGTGGGAAGGTCTTGTTGCGCATGAAGACGCAGGCTGTCTCGTTCGCCTCTCTGTTGGTTGCGAGATCGTTGAAGATCCCCCGAGGTTGAAGCGGAACCCGTTTCCAGTCTGCCAGCATTCCTCGTACAGCCGGTTACGCTCTTCGTCCGATACGCTTAGCGCGGACACCCCGCCTTCCACGAACCCCATCCCTGAGAAGCCTGCTTTAACGTCCTTCCAGATCGCGTCGTAGTTTTTATTGACGGTCTCACGATATTCTGAGGAGATAGGCCGGCCCGCCATTGGCCGGTAGGGAGTACTGTGGACGTCGTTGAAAACGGGTTAGGGTTTTCACGTCTTTTGCTATGGAGCTGATGACTTGAATCCCCGTCGAGCCGCACCCGACGACCCCGACGCGTTTGTTCTTGAAATCATACGTTTCCGGGAATTGCGACGTGTTGGGTGGGTGTGGTAGAGCTCGCGCTTGTACATGTGAAGTCCCGGCATATCTGGCCAGTTCGGGGTACTCAGGATTCCCATCGCGGTTATGAGGTATGTTGCCTGCATTGGGCCTGCGGATGTCTGGACTTTCCACAGCCGCTCTGTCTCATCGTATGTCGCACTAAGTAGCTCGGTGCTGAGTTGCATGTGTATCCGAAGATTGTGATGCTTCACTATGTGTCGGAGATATACTAGCACTTCTGGATGCTTGACGTAGCGTTCAGACCACGGATAGCTTTGCAGATCCCCTTTGTCCCAGGAAAATCGATATACAAAGGCCTCCGTGTCGCTCACGGCCAGGATAGCGGTTCCAGTACCAGGTGCCGCCGACATCGTGGGCTTTATCGATGAGCTTCACGAACAGCCCGAGCTTCACGACGCTGTAGAGCTGGTAGATTCCCCCGAACCCGGCGTCAACGGCGATTGCGTCCAGTCTGGCGGCCATTGTTGTCGTCTGCTTGAGTCCACAGGAAAGCGTAGTAGGCCGAAAACCTTATGTTTGACGCTCATGGCGCCTTTATGAGAGGAGCTAGGGAACGAGAGACGGTATGGGCAGAACTGATGTTTTCGAAGTCAAAAGCGAAAAAAGTCGGCTAAGGGAGAAGCATGGAAGGCACCTATTCTGCATCTTCATTTTATAGCTTCAAGCCCGTCTCAATGCGCTGCGTCAGAGCCTCCACTGTACTCTTTTCATCGACGTGCTTCTCAGCGTCCAGCTGAGGCTGAGAAACAAGTTGCAAGAGCATTTCGCCAAGTTCAGCTTGGGTTTTCCACGTCTTGGTTTTTGCAACCACCTTCTTGGCGAGTGGGCGGTCACCTCCTGGCCCAGAGCCTTCCGTTTCGTTCTCGTTACTAGCCCTGGCGGCGCCATCGATCAATTTCTGCAGTGCAAAGCCATCACGCACGAGAACAAGGTCGGAATGTGCAAGACTCAGACTTGGACAAAAGTCGTTGCCGCCATCGCCAACATATACCGTTCGCAATTGCTGTTTGGACTCTAGGCCTAGTTCCTTTCTGGCCCTCTGAAGAATGGTGGTTTTGCACATATTCGAGGAGCACTTCCGAGGACATTGGTGAGGCGAGGAATTCGGCTGGTATGGCTCCACTTGAATGGTGTCAGCAGTTGTCCATGTGGCGGCATTCGTGTACACGAAAGCGAAAGTGCGTTCGGGGACACCATTGGCCTTGAGGATCTCATCGATGAATATAGTGTTCGAGTCGGAGGCAATTACCAGCTTCACGGACGGGATCTGACTGGAATACAGCTTCTGAAGCGCAGAGATAAGCACCGGATCCATTTTAACGTCATGAAGACATTTGAGCACATCCGTTTTGCAGTAGCCTTCCGCGGTGGCTAGTTCAGCGAGCTGGCTCTGCATGATTTGTGTCCATCCCATGCCGTGTTCCTGGCGAAAGGAAGCAAAGCGTCGTAGAAGCGGCTGGCCGTAGGAGAGCTGCTTGAATAAGACAAGGTCGGAGTTGAGATCGATAAGTGTATGGTCAAAGTCACAGACCACTAGGAGAGTCGCCTGGGGCTGCGCTGTGGCGGTCTCAAGCCCCGAGCGAGTCGACTCGGCACCCATGGAAAGATTGTCAAGAGAGTTATGTCTGGTATTAGCTATGGTACAAATGGAGAAATGTGAACAATCGAAATACGGAGGATTGAGGTGTGAGAAGTCAAGGTGAGCTGAACTCCGTCCTCCCTATATCTATGTACCTACCTAGGTAGGTACCTCCTAACCTAGACGCGGTGACTCAGTAGTGCTTATGTAAACATGGGGAGGAACATGAAGCCAGCCGGACGCGTCGCGTTAGACGCGACCTTGAGTTGAACTAATGTTTGGGTAGGCACCGATTTACATGCAGAGTAGCGGTAATTACTATAGTAGTATGTATATAGTAGGAGTTATCGTCGTCACCTGCGGTGCATTAAATCGATCCTGTACTTGGGCATAATTAGTATTATCTCATGATGGAAGGAAATAAATGGGTGTGAAGTCATCCCCTTGCAATGCGCCCTTGGCCTCCCCCCCTTCCCCCCCCCCCCCCCCCCCCCCAACCCCCCCCCCCCCCCCCC
>Ga0105239_10000378_pt1 | contig 65101 bp, 56 predicted proteins | sample KBSC44metaG_FD_92761 | JGI IMG/M metagenome (GOLD analysis project Ga0105239, IMG submission 92761) | Corn rhizosphere microbial communities from Kellogg Biological Station, Michigan, USA - KBS C4-4 metaG | ecosystem: Host-associated > Plants > Roots > Rhizosphere > Soil | place: Michigan, USA...
ACTTCGGACACTTCGGCACTTTTTTTTATCTCTAACGACATGGAAACTTCATCATTTTAGCGTCACTGGCAATCACCGCATTACTGATCGTAATGCGAAAACGCGGAGATACGAAAGCCAAAGCCACGGGTTTACGCCTGGGCTCGATGGAGCAACAACAACGAATACACATGTTGCAAATCGTCCGCTGGGCGTTAGATACCTCCAGACGTTGTATAAGTATGCAGCGCCATCGGCTTTGCCATCACCCCCCCCACAACGGCACGTTACAAGAACTGATCCAACATGGCCGTCCTAAACGCCACACTATCTTCATCGACTCTGAACGATGGAGTCGAGGTGGTGGATGTCGAAAACCAAAAACATGAAACCATAACACGAAAAATCCCACACTGGCGGCTCGTAGCCAGCCAGACCCTGATCACCGACGAGGTGCTTGACCACATGTACCAAGGGTCCGGCACCGCAGAAGACCCATACATTGTGGAATTCATACGGCACGACCCGCGCAACCCCATGGAATGGTCGTGGTCGAAGAAATGGTTCATCACCATGACCATGGCGATCGCGACACTGGCAGTCTCATTCGTCTCCTCTGCCTTCTCTGGCGGCGTCAAACAAGTCATCGACGAGTTCCACTGCAGTCAAGAAGTCGCCACGCTCGGAATCTCCCTCTTTGTGTTGGGCTTTGCGCTCGGCCCGTTGATCTGGGCGCCGTGCTCAGAGCTATATGGCCGCCAAGTGCTGTTCTTCTTCACGTACGCCATGCTCACGATATTCAACGGCGCGGCCGCGGGTTCCAACTCCATCACCACATTGCTGGTCCTCCGCTTCCTCGCGGGGACGTTCGGCTCGTCCCCGCTCACCAACGCCGGCGGCGTCATCGCAGACATGTTCCAGGCGAACGAGCGAGGGCTGGCGCTGAGCATCTTCGCCGCCGCGCCGTTCCTCGGCCCCGTCATTGGGCCCATCGTAGGAGGTTTCTCCAGCCAAGCTCTAGGATTCCGCTTCCTGGAGGGCCTGATGGCCATCTTCACAGGTTTCCTCTGGCTCGTTGGCGCCCTCACCATCCCAGAGACCTACGCACCAGTCCTACTCAAACGCCGCGCCGAAGCCCTAGCCAAGCGCACAGGCAAAACCTATGTTTCGCTGGTCGAGCACCGCCAGGGCAAGGTCTCGCCCGCAGCAGCATTCAAGAAAGCCCTCACACGGCCCTGGGCACTCCTCTTCCTGGAGCCGATCGTCCTCCTCATCTCGGTCTACATGGCAATCATCTACGGCACGCTGTTCCTGCTCTTCGGCGCCTTCCCCATCGTCTTCCAAGAAGGGCGCGGCTGGAACCAGGGTGTCGGCGGCTTGGCCTTCCTCGGCGTCGCCGTGGGCATGATCTCCGGCACCGCGTACACAATCTTCGACAACAGACGCTATAGGCGTGTTGAGGCGGCCCACGGCGGATCCGCACCGCCTGAAGAAGGCCGGCTCCCACCGGGTCTGGTCGGCGCCGCCGCCATCCCTGTGGGCATGTTCTGGTTCGCGTGGACGAACAGCCCGTCGATCCACTGGATCGTGTGCATCCTGGGCTGCGTGCCCTTCGGCTTCGGCATGGTGCTCGTCTTCCTGCCCTGCATGAACTACCTGATCGACGCGTACACCATCTACGCGGCGAGTGTGCTTGCCGCCAGCGCCGTGCTGCGCTCGCTGTTCGGCGCCGCGTTCCCGCTGTTCACGAGCCAGATGTACGACGCCCTGGGCATCCACTGGGCCAGCTCCGTGCCCGCCTTCCTCGCGCTCGCCTGTGCCCCGTTCCTGTTTGTGTTTCACCGCTATGGCGAGCGCATCAGAATGCAGTGTAAATATGCCGCGCAGGCCCACGAGGTCATGGAGCAGTTGCGCCTATCCAGGCAGAAGACAAATGATGAGCCATCGCCCCCGGCGCCATCGCCAGCGCCAGCCGCGGAGGTTCCGGTTGCCGATGAGAAATAGGTCGACGACCCGTCATCCGAGGCCGTCTGTAACAACAGCTATGCTACAGCCAATTGGCAGGGACCAGCGTCTCTGCCTCCCATTTTGTTGCCATTTTCGTCATTTACCGAGCGCCATATAGGGAAGGGGCGGGACAGAAAGGGAACGGAAAATCTCGATTCAACATTTATTCAAGCGATTTATGCTTCAGCATTTGCATATTCATATTCCACAGGTCATTTGGGGGCTGGAGCATTAGCGAGGCGTATTCCTGGGCAAGAGCCGGAACTATAGGGTGCATTAAACATGTATGAGATGTATACGTAGATCAGAAATATGGACTAGACCTACAAATGGGGCACTGGAAATGAGTCAAGACCTAATACCATACTATATGCTACATAAATCCGAGTCCACAAGTAGTGTGCTTGCTGCCGGCTTCAGTTCAAGTGACAATTTCATAATGCAGAGTGAATATTATTATAACTATTATTACGACTATATAATCAATAATAATACTCCGATAGGATCCACTCTAGGGTGTAGCATTTCCAACGACAATCGCAAAGCTCCATCATTGATGCGCTGCCCAAGCACCGAACGAGCCGTCTGTGACATCTCCTAAAACAGAAAGAAATTGAAACAGGAAAATTGCAGTGATATCGGGTATCCACAAAGCAGCACGTATGATAAGATTACCCAAAAAGTTTGCTGCGATAAGAAATGCAACCGAGGAAAGAGGAAAGGAAAGGAGAACTGTAATGGGGGCGTATCAAGCAAATAAACCTGTTCTCGAGGTGAAGTCAGGCTCTCCAAGCCTGGTATTGCCCACCCGCAAGCCTAGGCCAATCTCTAGGCCTGGTTCGGATGAGGGGAGCCTGGAGTGCGTGCCGTCTCCACCACTTCCATTGCGCTTCCCATCCCGCTTCCCATCCCACGTCCCATTACTCACAACGCGCTCAAGACGTTGGACGAGGTTTGAATTCTCGACGTCGGAAAGGCGATGGAGATGGATTCTTGTCGGTGTCTTGGGTCTCTGTGGGGGTGGGATCTGCTGTCGAGGGTAATCTTGGGGGTGGAGCATGTGGCTACGGGAGGTTATTGGATTTGGTCGATACTGTCCTTGCATCCTCGGGCTGCCCTTTCTGACTGCAGAAGGTTGAGCTTGGATGGTTCGACGTGCGGGAACATCTGGTTCAGGACTATCGGCACGTACGCTGGCGTCTTCCCATATCGATATAGCGCCAATTGACATTGCAGAAGGCGATGCTGGCATGGTGGCTGGATGGGGTGGATCTGTTGTCAACGTCGGGTTGCCTGCGAGGCAATTTCTCCCTCGATTCGACTTTGAGTTGATCCCATAAGCCAGTGGGCTTGGACCACGAATCGGTCTGTCCAGCATAGGCGAGACTGTGATAATCGATGAGGCGCAGCTCGAATTTCGAAGCCCACTGACGCGCTTGTTCATCGGCGGGGTCACCAACTTGAGTGAGTCCATGCTACTGTTTTCATTTCCAGTATCGCCCACATTGCGGTAAATCTTCCGACTTTGTTCGTCAAGAAGACGTCCCTCTGAATTCATACTACGAAGCATCATGACCGACTTCCGTAGATCAATCTCCCCATTGTAAGAATCTCTGTCTTTTGATATTCTATAACAATACGCTTGCTTGTGTTGTAACGGGCTCGCGCAATATGGTTTGAAATTTTGAACCGAACCTCTTGGATTACGAGGACCTTTGACCAATGACTTTCTGGGATATAATGAAGAAATGTTGAAAGCTGGAGAGGGTAGCATTGGTGACTCAGGTGGGTGGTATTCCGCCTTGAGAACAGGAGTGGGTGTATCATTGAGTCGTCGATTACTTACCGAAGTTGGTGAAAGAGGCCAATGACGAGGGGATGAATTTGTATAGTTGCTGGATGAAACAATATGCACATGTGTTGAATTGAACACATCTGAGTCTGGCCGTGGAGTTCCCGATGACAGGCTACTGGGTGGATGTATCGATCGCCACTGGGCAGGTCGTGTCGAAGGGGTCAACAGTGGAAAATCCCTGAATGGTGATGGTGATGGACTAGGCGATATTTTGATATCAACTGGTGATGATCTGACTGCCAATATTGGGTTTGGTTTCGAAATTTCCATTGATGTAGTGTGAGCTGGCTCAAACTCGTTTGGCTTCACGTAAAGGGATTGTGGCGCTTGTTCCTCTTGAACTTGAGGCATTGCACTGATCCTGCTTTGTTTCAAAACTTTATCGAGCTTGGGCAAATTGGTGATGCGAACGCAGTTTTGGCGCCGGTGACCTCTTTTTTGGCCATCCAGGGACGCGAAAGAGTGACGGTTGGCCACCTGTTTTCCTTGCTTCTCCAATTGGGAGAGGTTCGTATTGGCCACAGAGGCAGGTCTTACGATTGGGCCATCCGCCCACAAGCGACGGTGGAGGTTTGGGGACATCATGGAGTCGCTCGCAGCTCTCCATTCTAGAATTTTCGAGGGCTCATACATTGAATGTCTTTGACGTTTGGCAGCCTCTGAGCGAGTTTTGTTTACTCGTAATGGTAATGGGCTCTCCCACGTACTAGCATCAATAACTTTCAGAGAATCCTCACAGAGACTGACATCACGACGAGGGAAAGGGGTGAAATGATGTGCAGCGGATTCAGGACTTGATCCATCCATATCAACACTAGGATGAAGTGATCGAATACTCGATTTACTTGCGCAGAGCCCGTGAATGGTTCGCTTAACAGGAGGGACTTGAAGCCTTGGAGTAGAGACCTTCTGTTCCAGACCGAAGTTCAAAGTTGAGAATCCAGGGTCTAACCCTGTGCAGGGGATGGTCAGGTCCGTGCCTGCATTTGATGGTGAGCTCATAACCGTCCCAAGGACAGAACTTCCAACGGTCTCAAGGCTTGTGTTTGAAGCTTTGGTCCGAAGGTTTTGTGTTTTCGGCTGTTGGTAAGTCTCTATCATGGGCAAAGGTGGGAGTGGATCGTCTGGCGCTGAGGATGTAGTACTGCTCAAACTTTGAGAACGTGGGACAGCCGGAAATTGCAAGTCACAGCTGGGCTTATTGGCGACACCTCCCACTCTCATGAGTGTACTTGTTCTCGCAGTTATTGAAGCCACCTCTGTGGGTTTGCATGCCTTGGAGCTTCTTTTCCCGTTTGGTAGAGGCCATTGGATCGAAACCCGGCTTTCGCTCTGATTGTCAACGCCTCGCTCGCATCTGGTCTTCATAGCGTCATTAGGCATCTGGGCCACAATGGAGGACACGCGGGTTTTTGAATCCATGAACTCAGCTATAACGGAGAGTGGAGACTGCGGAGCTTGCTTCATTGCAATGGCTTTTTTGAGCCTTTTCTGTCTTCGGGTCTTCGGAATATAAAGTTGTTGTTCGTAAAAAGGCCTCTTTTGGTACGCCTTCCTTTCGGGGGCGAAGAGAGTGACCGCATCGGCCGAGTTCCTAGTCAGGCCAAGATCTCGACTATCGTGACCTCCAGATGCCATGTATGGTGAATAAAGTGCACTTGGGCCGTTGGGCAGTTGTACACTTCGCCTCAAAGACGCGGTCGGCAGGGTGACATTTGAATAATTCTCCTCGTTGACGCTGAGCTTTGGTCTATGAAGTGTGCTGAGACCTCTGGTCAATCCGTGAGATTGTAGGAAATGGCGATTTCTTCGGCGTTCAACCTTGACAGCGAGAACAACACCCATCGCGAGCATGACGAAGCCACCCGCAACAGCGACTCCAATGATCATTGGTATTGACCACATATCGAACTGCTGGTCGCGACTGATACTGTCGAGACAGCCTGCAGAAGTACGTCGGTGGAGAAGTGTATCCTACAGCTGTAGTAGAATGGATGCAGGTAGTGGTGGAATGTGGGAGATTGGGATATTGTGTGCAAGGGATGGGAGGAATGTGATGCACGTGGGATACCTACTTGAGTTTCACAGCCTCACCATTGTGGGCGCTCTGGGCCTTTTGCGTCAGATGTACCAAAGAATGCACGGCTCTAACAGGAGAGTCTCTTCCAGCAAACTTGAGAAGCTCGGCTCATCTCAATGATCAAGGCGTCGATAAAAACAGCTTGGTTTTCTTAAAGCGAGTGGAAACGACTGGGGATTTTTTCATTGTGGCGATCAAGCCAACCTTCTCCATCCTGGGAATTCTATACGCGTCAGGTTGCAGACTCTGGTAAGTGAACGGCGGGGATGGGAAGAATAGAGGAGGCTTCCAGCCGCAGCCGCGGTCGCACCTGCATTTGAAGTTGAAGTTGAAGTTGAGGTCGAGGTCGAGGTCGACAACCACAATCAGGGAAGGCATGCATAAACTTTAGTTCAACCTCCGTCGCCCACTAAAGTGGCATGATTCCGGCGGTCAGCTGCACCATGGACCAATGCACTGATGCCGGTAATTCTCAACCCACTTCTCTTTCTTGTTTGCAGAGTCTGCTGGGCAAAGGCCGTAATTTAGGCCTCGCTGTCCAGTTCTCTATCGGGCTCGGTAGTAGTAGTCCCTCTCAACCAGCCGGGCAATTTTAGATTGAGGGACTCCCAGATTTCGAGTCGATTGATTTGCAGAGTTTCTTCCCTGGACCACCCAGACTGGATAGGATTGCGTGCCTTCTGCGGGGCGGGAAGACTTCTCCAACTGGAATAGACAGACATGCTGATGGATGCGATTGCGAATATCTGGAGGGTACATAATCATCCTCGCTTCCTCATTGAGGGTCGCTAGATTCAACTTTATTTCGTATTGTTCGTGGTCGAGAACTTGGTCGTACTTCCCAATCAACGCATATATCAAGAACGTAAATACATATCCGAGGAATTTAATCGCTAAACATACCCAAGCGAAAGAATGGATGACGCCATCTCAGGGAATGCCTTTAAGCACTACAATACTGAGGCACCAAAAGCAACTCATGTCCTGCCTCTGTTCTCTTTGAAGGGCAAGACAGCAATAATCACTGGAGCAGGTGCAGGTATTGGATTGGCGGTTGCTCGAGGGTTCGCAGAGGCAGGGGCTAATGTAGCCATTTGGTATCACGGTAACAAGAAAGCGATCGATCGAGCGGCAGAAATTGAGAAGGAGTTTGGGGTCCAAGGTGAGCAATTCTAGATTTGAAGTGGATTCGTCTACTGTGCTGATAACCACGAAACAGCTCGAGCATATCAAGTGGATGTGAGGGACCCGAAAGCGGTTGACGAAGCAATTGTATCTCAGGTAAAGGAATTCAATAATCGCCTCGACATCTTTGTGGCCAACGCTGGTATTCCGTGGACACAAGGCCCGGCCATTGGCGGTGAACTTGAACATTACCAAAATGTGGTAAGAACCGATATTGACGGAGTATTTTATGGGGCAAGAACTGCGGGTAGGATATGGCGAGAACAGAAGATGAACAAGCTGGAGGGTTTCAACTATGGGAAATTTATTGCAACGGCTTCCATGAGTGGTCATATTGCCAATATCCCCCAACTTCAAGCCGTCTATAACGCTTCCAAGGCCGCAGTCAAACATTTGACCCAGTCTCTAGCAATTGAATGGGTTCAATTTGCGAGGGCCAACACTATCAGTCCTGGATACATTGCCACTGAAATCAGCAATTTTGTCCCACCAGAGACAAAGGACATCTGGAGGGACAAGATTCCTATGGGCCGAGAGGGCGAAGTCATCGAGTTGGTTGGGGCTTATTTGTATCTTGCGAGTGATGCCAGTTCTTATACAACTGGTACCGATATTGTGGTTGATGGAGGATACATTGCACCCTAGGGGGACTCGTGTTATGACTTTGTTGGGGTGCATGGATTTCATTTGGCTTGGCTCTCATTTATGTCATGATATGGGATTAACCTCGAATGTATTCACGCTTGATGTGAATTGTCACCGCCAATTCCACAATTATTGAACTCGCTGCGTGCTGATTGAGGAGGCCCGCCGACGTTGGGCTATTTTGCCGTTGTGTACTTCTCCGATTGAGATTATAGTTGGACCGGGATGTAGACATGGTCGTGATCGGATATCTGTGTCTAAAAATGGGTTGGAACCCGTCACGGCCGATGCAGCGTGCTCATCTTGACCCGTCTTTACCATCGAGTGTGATTGGCGTAGGCTCTCAAGAGTAAGTGGGTTGTTGCGAGGACTCCAGCAATCAGTCCGGAGTGCCTCCATATATCTCCTGCCCATGAAAACTGTAACCAGAATGAGACACACAAGGATAATCATAAACACGATAGTCGATTGCCATGTCTCCAATGGATGGTCGAGAAAGTGCAAGATGGGATCTGGGAGTTGTTTGTCGACAGTCAAATCTGAAGCTGGTTTGGTGGGTAATGACTGTTCCAGGCTCAGAGCGGTGCTGAAGTGTGTGGACGACATGTTCAGATTGTAGTCAAACAATCCAGAGACCAGGAATATTCGAGAATCTGGGAGTAACACTATTGACCGTGGATTGTATTGCATGGTTTCCATATCCGACTGGAGGGTCGTAATATTCAGTGACTTTAGAGTCACGCCGTGAGGTGCAAAAGTAAACTCAACTTGAGAATACATCACTTCATGTTCAAACCACCAAAGGCACGATCAAGTTCTTCACCTTCTCGGCTAGGTGACATTGCAGGAGCAGATATCACGTTTGTGGGTTGGCGGTCCAGTAAAGTCTGGTCAGATGTGCCTTTGGGTGTGGCTTTTGTAGGCTCAAGGATCTTTTCTGAACGATCTAACCATCCAGGTGCGACTCTTCGTTTCTCTGCTAGATCACGATCTTTGATATCCTGCTCCCAGTCCTTAATTGCATTCTCCGCCGAGGCTTTGGTGGTCTGGAGGTGGTCTTGGAGGGCTTTACACGAAGCTACGATGTCGTCTGGATGGGCAGTATGACCCGAGGCGGACGTAACATATTTTGGCTTCTCAGTGCCATTTTCAGATATAACAGATGGGGGAAGCGACGTGGGCACAGATCGAAATGTATAGGGAAGAGTCACAGCAGTAGGCAGAGACAGGAAGGGTGACACAGTCAGAGGTACCTGGGCGAGGAGAGGGTGCGGTTCTGATGACTGGTCAGTATCTTATGAATAGCGGGAAGTCAGTGTGAGACATACTATGAGGGTCAAACATGGTGATTTGCGCTTAGGAGAGTGAGTAAATGAGGCGTGTAGCAGACTGTCTCGAAAGTCGTAATTTGAGACTGGGTTGATAGGTGGTGGAAGAACGAGGAGAAACAATTCTCCGAATCCAGTGCTTTGTGAGTCCATGACCTCCAGGGGTTGTGGCGCAAAAACGTGACTTAACATGTGGCTAGTGAACCGTTCATGTGGCTGAGAACTGTCCTCCCTCGTTTGTCCATCCTGCCCACGTTCTTATTACTCATAACCCAAATTCGCAAACCCCCCTCATCGGTGTCCCTCCCACCGCACCGCGTCTTTGCGTCCCAAATCCGCATTGACCCATTTAACCCTACTCTACCTAGAGTGGTTATCAAGCTTCTAGGGTCCAAAATCACCCTTGAGTTTAGCTCACGGACATTGGTAGGAGTCCAGGAGTCTTAGCAGCTTTAGAAACTCCAGCTTCGGTCCCTACACAAACCGAGTTACTCTTTTGGTCTGCCTCTGTCTCTGTGTGTCTCTTCCTTACAGCCTCTCAGCCCCCAAACGTCAATCACAATCTCATTTTCAGCTCCGATTCTGACAAAGACCCCCTTCTCCCTCCCTCACAAACCTTTTCGAATCCCGTTCTTCAATTATCCTATCCTTTCCTTGCAAAGCTCTTCGGTGTCCTTATTCCGCCAAATCGGGTCAAGCCACCGCCTCACTGTGGATTCACCACCGACACTGGCAGTACCAAGCATTTTGTATTCTGGAGTACTAACTTGGGTTTGGCAGCACATCTGATTTCATCTGCTGCTACTGCTACCGCCACTGGCATCTCCCCCCTTCACCACGCGACCATCCTCACAGTTTTCCTGGATTGACACTTCCTACCGTTTGATCTCTATCTCTCCGCAACACTTCTCCAGACTTTTGAAAAGTGCCTCAACTTCGTCACAGACTGCCCCTCCATCCCTGATTCATTGCGCCTTGAGCGCACCCTCCCCTCATCATGGAAGACGCCATACACAAGGCCGTGCTTGAGAAGAAGCCTGTCCCGGAGATAGACTTTACCCTACATATCATGGAAGATGGCACTCAAGTCAGCACCCAAGAGCGAGTGTGCAAAGGTACTGTCCTTCACGAGATGAGATTCTGTGCTACCTTACTAACGCCGGGCAGATGTCCAAGCCCCTGCCATGCAACCGCCGACCAACGACCAGTTCTGGAGTCCAACCGACCGATCGAAGCCCAACCTCGCATTCCTCAAGCAACACTTCTGCAGGGAAGGTCGCCTGACTGAAGAACAAGCCCTTTGGATCATCAACGAAGGTGCCAAGGTCCTCAAGGCTGAACCTAACCTCCTCGAGATGGATGCGCCCATCACGGTTTGTGGAGATGTTCATGGTCAATACTTCGATCTCATGAAACTTTTTGAGGTTGGAGGTGATCCATCTGAAACAAGATATCTATTTCTTGGGGACTATGTTGATCGTGGTTACTTCAGTATCGAGGTAAGTGGTTTTATTAGATTGATTTGGGAAGGGTTGAGGTTAAAAACGTGGCTTAGTGTGTGTTGTATCTGTGGAGTTTGAAAATCTGGTACCCAAACAGTCTCTGGCTCCTCCGAGGAAACCACGAATGCAGACATCTTACAGATTACTTCACCTTCAAGCTGGAATGCAAACACAAATACTCGGAGAAGGTCTATGATGCTTGCATGGATGCATTCTGTGCACTACCCCTGGCCGCAGTCATGAACAAGCAGTTCCTGTGTATACATGGAGGATTGAGTCCCGAATTGCATACACTCGAGGATATCAAGAGTGTAGGTCGGATCCTGTGGGGCTTTGGAATTTACTGATGATGGCAGATTGATCGATTCCGTGAACCACCCACCCATGGCCTAATGTGCGACATTCTCTGGGCCGATCCATTGGAAGAGTTTGGACAGGAAAAGACTGGGGAATACTTTGTTCACAACCATGTCAGAGGTTGCTCATACTTCTTCTCGTACCCTGCCGCCTGCAATTTCCTCGAAAAGAACAACTTGCTCTCAGTTATTCGAGCACATGAGGCCCAGGATGCCGGCTATCGCATGTACCGCAAGACCCGAACCACTGGGTTCCCCAGCGTCATGACCATCTTCAGTGCACCGAACTATCTTGATGTCTACAACAACAAGGCGGCTGTTTTGAAGTACGAGAACAATGTTATGAACATCCGGCAATTCAATTGCACCCCGCACCCTTATTGGCTTCCCAACTTCATGGATGTCTTTACCTGGTCACTACCTTTTGTCGGAGAAAAGATCACCGACATGCTTATTGCTATTCTGAACACCGCCTCGAGAGAGGAACTCGAGGATGATGGCAGAAGCTCGAGCATTGGACCAGAAACGCCTCCACTTGAGAACGCAGAGACTAGTGAAGCCAAGCGCCGAGCAATCAAGAACAAGATTCTGGCAATTGGTCGTCTGTCGAGAGTGTTCCAGGTCCTACGAGAGGAATCTGAACGTGTCACTGAACTCAAGACGCAAGCAGGCGGTCGCTTGCCGGCGGGTACCTTGATGCTTGGTGCTGAAGGCATCAAGCAAGCCATCCACAACTTTGAAGATGCACGAAAGGTTGATCTTCAGAACGAGAGACTACCCCCATCGCCAGAGGAAATTGAGAAGATCAGTGCGGAGGATCGACGTGCAGCTCTGGAGCGCGCCGCAGCGGAGGCTGAGAACGATACGAATTTGCAGGGTGTTGCAAGACGAATCAGCGTGTGAGTATCCTCGACTTTTCTAAAAACATGCTTGGAACTAACATGAAATAGTGGTGCATCAAGCTCGCGTAGCCACCGTAGTAACAAATGATAGAGAACGACAGTCCAAGAGCATGTGGTAAATCTCCTTTCATAGAGAGTCGGCTGGATCTGATGCTACATGCTAGATGCCGATGCAAAAATGGTTCGATCGTGAACGTGCAAGCACCGGCTTTGCAAAGAAGTGAGGGGCAATTCAAGGAAATGATGTTCGAATCAATCAAAGAACGGATATGACTGAACGAATGGATAGGAAGGTTTGTCTCGAATACTCATTGGTAGCAGAGATCTTGTAACTGGAGATTACCCATTCGGACCAAGCAGACCTGCATTGGCACCAACCTGCAAAAATGATCAAGTGGTCCATTGGCAAACCCCTTTAGTCGACGAATAAATTACCAATCTTCCCAGATTCTCATATTTTGTTTTCCTAATATTCTACTTCATTGGAAATGCACACAGGCTTCCTTTTGTCCACCACGACGAGTAAATTCATCAAAGTGGTACTGTTCTATCGCGCTTCCATCCACGAGAGTAGAAGAATGCCAAAGCAGTGTTGTTAGAGGTGCAAGAAAAAAGAAAATGAAGCCAGCGTCCATCAACTGACCAAAACCATAATGTTTTTGTACCTACAGTTGAAGGCGAGGTGAAAACGAAAAAAACCACTTTACGCGTCGCGTTGTAGTCAAACACGTGGGGTCAAGTCAGTTGCTGGGAAACAAGCGTGGACGGCGTCAATCAAACCCGGGGCGGCTCGTCCCTTCAATTCCGACAGGTAGACGCTGCCCCATCAAGAACCTCTCCCTCCTCCTCCCTCCTTTCATCATTGATTTGCCTTAGGCACACAACGGCCTTCTAACTCAATGTAGATACTCCCGTCATCTTTTATAGAGCGTGCTGTGCTTGAGCTTTGCGCTTCTTTTGGGTCGGTGGAGTTTTGGCGCTTGTTGACGAATAGCTACACACATTGCTTCATCTTCAGGTTTTGTCCAAAATTGAAGAGTGAGTGCTCCTCCTTTCACCTTCAGCTGGGAGTGAAATTAGTCTGATGGCATATCTAAGGCCCGGCTGCTATTGTCTCGACATCATCTGCCTCGATTCTGCCCCCAGAATGCAAATGCAAGAACACATCAGTCTCTGCGATGCCCAGAACTCCTCAAAAGGTTAAGGACAAGGCAGAAGCGGCCATTGAACGGCTGAATCTTTGCTGGGATCTACAACTTCCTCATCTCTATGGAGACAAGGCAAGACCTCGCGAATCCTCTCCTGCTGAAGCAAAGAGATGTTCGTCAATTATCAGATACCTTAGTTTCAGACTAAATAATCTTGACGGACTTATCAAACAGTTCGAGATTGAGGCAAGATCGAAATATTCTGAATGGGTGTACAAACCATCTCAAGAACGCGGCACTCTTCCAACGCTGCCGGTAACTAAGAGTCTCCTAGAGCGTGATGTACGAGCTAAATTTAAGCTCCGAGATGTTTCGGACGACGAGAGAAAGATGCTTCTCGAAGTCTTGCGCCGAATTCTCGATGAAGAGTATCAGTTGGCGGAAGAGTCGAAGTCTTATTCACGGACAGAGGGCCCCAGTTCTTCTGAAGATGTATTCGAACCAGTTGTTCCTACTTCTGAAGAACCACAACTGAAGGATCATCTGACGAAATCTGCAAAGCGCTCTATCTCATCCTCATCCACGGTAACGAACACGATCCATTTCAACCGCTACTAAGCTAACACAACTCAGAGTACGAAACGACAACAGACCCTAGACTCTCACTTTCCAAAAGCGTCCGTACAACCTGCAGTTCCGTCATTTGAAACCAATCTCTCGGCCGCAGTCTCAGCTACATTCTCAGCGGCCAGCGAGGATGGTGCCGGGAGCTCTAACGATACCTCGATGATATCAGATGTACAGGATTTTGAGGACAGTTTCTCAACACAGGAATTTCAGGACATCATAAGCACGGAGACCCACGATAAAACAACATGCACCTTTTACTGCAGTCCTTTCCGGCAACAGGCCCAACTACCAGCTGAAACGCCATTTTGGTGGGCATGGGAAATCCATCGTGTGGCACATGAGCGTGGAATAGAACCGTTGGTCCTTCATAATCAAATGCTGGAGGCTCTAAGATACACAAATCCATCAGCTGACGAATTTCGGGAGACTCTCAGCGGATTCACTATAGACTCCGAGTCTCGTGAAACACCCATCAAATCAGACTTACCTGAGTGGATGACCTCGGGGAATGAATACTACAACAAGAAACTCAACGTGGCCGCTTCCCTAAAATTGACTCTTCGATGGACTGGTAAACTTCGGGGGGGTCGATTTGAATACCACCTAAATCCAATCCAGCTCGACAAATCATGCCGTCTACAAAGAAGGTTTGGCGCAGATAGGTTCTTGGTTATCTCAGCCCGTGTCCCAGGAAGCTACACATCTATACAACAGAATCAATACTCCAAGGATCGATCTATGAAAGACTATATGTGTACGTGGCTTACGGCATCTGAACATGTCATCGCAGGTCGATACTGGAAGGTCTACTTCGGAGAACAAGGGAGCAATATAAAGCTGGAGGGAAGGGATGGGCGAATTCAAGAGTTCAAACTGTATCTCTTTGCCGAAACAGGGTTTGATATGATCCCTCGTTCTGTGTGGAGCGCCCTCCCCCTTGAGCCGACTCAGCATGAGATAATGCTAGAAGAACTTATTCAGTGGCATATTCCACTACAACCAAATCTAGCCTCAACAGACCTCAAGCTTTTCTCGAGATGGAGCATTGTTATATCCAAAACCACGCCCACGATTGCTCTACAACGCTCAGAGTTCATACCCATTGATAATGTTCTTGGGGAGCCAATGGCAGATGGCAGACAGGAAGTTATGAATGACGGTTGTGCGTTAATTTCATTAGCATACGCAAGAGAGGTGTGGAAATCTATGGGGAAAATAGGCGAAGTCCCCAGTGCCGTCCAAGGTCGAATCGGTGGAGCCAAAGGTCTATGGATTGTGGATTTTCACAATACTCATCCGGGGGTCAGCGAACGAGACTTTTGGATTGAAGTCTCCCCGTCTCAGCTGAAAATAAAACCACATCCCAGAGAGCGAGAGGCTGATGAGACTCAGCGCACATTCGAAGTGCTGAAATGGGCCAGCGCCGCCAAAGAGGGTGCCCTCAACAAGCAGCTGATCGCCATTCTTGCCGATCGAGGGGTCAACAGAGATGTCCTCAAAGCCAAGATGATGGAAGACGTATCTGAAGTCACAGATTCTTTGTTCACGGCTATGGATGATCCAATGGCAATGGCAGCTTGGGTTCAAAGTCAGTCTCGATCTTCTCAAATCGGCGTTGCCAAAGCGATCGGATGCATGCCAACTGACCAAAAAGAACAAGCAAATAAGCTCTTACATGCCGGCTTCCAGCCCCAGACCAGTCCAATGTTGGTCAAACTCGCCAAGGATATCCAAAAGAACTATCTCGACAGATACGTTGGAAGACTAAGGATCAAGATTCCGCACTCTTCTCTAGCTTTTTGTGCTGTCGACCCGATTGGTGTCCTAGAACCGGGTCAGATACATTTGGCATTCTTGAACCCGAGGACCCATCCAATATCCGGTTTCAGTGAAAATTACCTTGATGAAATCGATGTCCTGGTGGCCAGAAACCCTGCATATCTAGCCTCTGACATACAGATGGTGAGAGCTGTTTACAAGCCGGAGTTGCGACATTACAAAGATCTGATCCTGTTTCCCAGGAAAGGGCAGATACCTTTAGCATCTTTGCTTTCTGGCGGTGACTACGATGGTGACACCGTAGTAATAATATGGGATCCCTCCATCGTGAAGGATTTCAAGAACTCCGGCATGCCACGGCTACCCAGTGCGGAGGAATGTGGACTCATCAATCGATCCCGCCGATTATCTGAGTTTTTCCAAAAGGCAAAACCAATGCGAGATGAGGTCCAGCGCTTCACTCGAAGTTGCTTAGATTTCAATCTTTCAGAAACTTTTAAGGGACGATGTTCCGATGAACATGAGCAGGTCAGCTATGCTCTGAGCATTCAGAGGGCACCCTTAGGGTTGTCAGACCCGGTTCTAATCAAGCTAGCAGCCGCCGCGGGTTATCTTGTTGACGCAAGTAAGCAAGGCTGGGAGCCGAACATCGAAAACTGGATTGCTACTCTATCCAAAGGCAAACGTCTCCGAAGAATTACTCCGGCCCATAAAGGGAGCTCGAAAGGCATATCCGACCAGAATGGGCAACAAGAGAACATAATCGACTATTTGAAATTCGATGTGGCTACAACCACAAAGGACAGCATTCTGGGGAAGTTTGAGACCGAATTTTCAAAAAGAGGCGAATACGATCCCGACTTAAGTCGCCGTTGGAATTACTGGAAGGCTGCGGCTGATGATACCTTGAAATGTTTGCTCTTTGATGAGACAGATGAGATGTCATTAGTCAGACAAGTCCGGGCAGTTCGTGACTCATGGACTAAAGTGATGGGAAGGAGGCATGAGGACACTCAACCCACAAGAGGATCATCAGCTACGTTCGCTGAGGCAGTTGAAACAGTTTTCGATGAGTTCAAGGGAATTAAGCCTGCAAGAGTTGATCATGAGTTTTATCGACAATATGAGTACGAGACAGACGAAAAGTTCGAATTCTCCGAGTGGTCATTACTGAGAGCATCCTGTCTCTATTATGTTCTTTGCAATGGAGCACCGAATAATTATCAGTCATTGTTATGGCACATCGCTGGAGATGAGCTTTGTCGCATCAAAGGAAATACACAGCGGGGCACTCAAGTTGTGGTTCCCGAAATGCTGGCAAATCTGAGATTTGATGGTAAACGACATAAACACTTGCTAGAAAGGCAAGCTCTCCGCAATGGGAACCATGATGTGGCTTCGAACATAGAAGGGATCGAAGAGAGCGATGACGATGAGGAGGAATGAGACATGGCACGCGGCAGATTGTGTACAATAAGAGATAGATACCCTTGGCCACATTTTGATACCCCCATTTCTGCTGGCAGAGGACTAGGATGAGATGGATGAATTCTTGGATGAGACTGGTCGCTGTGTATCAACATTTTCCGGAAGTGGTCCATGCTCAACACGCCATCGGAATTCGCCAGCCTTCTCCTGACCCCCTCCTCCCTTACATCTCCTTACCTGCCTCCCTTAAACTTGCTTCCGTCGAGAGGAGATTATTGAATAGTCTTCCGAACACGTTCCAGACCTTCATCATGGCTGCTCCTCCCATCCCCATGGCTAACGTTGAACAGTTGGAGCACAACCTCCCAGCAACTCCTCCTCCAAACCACAGACATGACAATGCAGCAACTAGGCAAAACTCACAGCCTCAATTACAATCTAGCGAGCAAAATCAGTATCATTCTTGCATTTGTACTGGCCTACACCGTCCTATGTCTCGCCATCTTCCTGCGCGCGAAACGGGCGGTTTCCCCGACGATTGCCCTAGGTGTCGATCTATCAATTGGCCTTGTATGTCTTTAAACATGAGTTGTTCCTCAGCATCTAACACTGCATATCAGAGTATATCAAGCCTCTTCGTCCTTGGGACCCGGCTTTACCTCCAGTCGATTTCCAGCCAGGCATTACGCAGCAATACTCCTATCACATCAAGACCTGTGCTTTGGTTAGGTGTTGCTTGCCGACGAGGAATAAAATGCCTGCTATGGTTATGGGCCGCATTATCTGGCTGGAACATGATGATTGCTATCAGGGCTCCAATCTGCGCCCGTCGCCCGTTGACGAGATCGCAGCGGGGTGATTTGTTCGAGGACAGTTGGAAATTTGGGTACTTGTGCATCATTCATCGCACAATTGTTGCGTTCTCGGCCATCCATTTGTACGCCATGTCCCCAATCCCAAATCTCGGGGCTTGCAGGCGGAAAACGGCTGACCAGACATTCAGAATTTGCCTACTCTTGGTGTATTTCACTACCTACTGCCGCTCGCCCCAAGACCCGGTCACTGGAAGCTACATGGTTCCATATGACAAAGAAGGTCGACTGTACGTGGTTTCCGAGAGACGACCAAATCGACTCGAACGAGAACAATGGCTGCAACGCAGAAACAGCATGTCTTCACAACGAGCCATTTTCCCGCACCAAGTTTACAGCCACCCCTTCGAGCACCGGCCACGTTATGCTATGTATAGCTACGCACCCAGCAGCCGATATTCCAGCACTTTACGCTCTGTCTCGGAAGGCGCATGTCTGGATCTCAGTGACAGGACTTCATCTCTCAACTCCTCTCAATCTTCGGGCTCAGTAGCTAAGTCCCGTCGCGCTTCGACAAGCTATCTACCACCATCACGCAGGCGGTCTAACAGCAGTCCAGAGAAGCTGATCACGGTCTGTCCAGACAAGGGCTCGCCGCAGAAGGATTCAATTCCAGATGTCCCGCCTTTGCCGGCACCGCCTGCTCCAACTTGGTCCCCCGCTTTGCACCATACTCCACTGAGTGCAGATCCAACGATACGAGCATTGACTATGGGAGGTGAAGGCGGGCAGAGAGGGTCCCTGTTGCATTCCAGATCTTTGCCAGCCTTGAAATCTCAACTTTCATCACGGTCTCGGTCAGTGGAGCCTGCGGTTAGAGTAAAGAGCCAAGATACTGGGAACGGAGCAACACCGGTCAAAGCGCCTCTTCCAGACGCTCAGACCGTGTCAACACCTGCTCAGGTCGCCATAGCAGCTCCACACCCGAGCGATCCTCCGCCAGCTCCTCCGCTCACATCGATTCTCCCACTTGTCCCAGTCCCAGCAAAGCCAACCTCTATCCCACCAGCCATTCCCCTCCGAGCACCAGGACACTCAGTCCGCCGCCCCGCCACCGCTACCAGCAACATAACGACCAGCCAGTCTTCCTCTTCCCCGCTCCGCCCAGCCCTTCGCCGACCCTCTCCCATCCGCAGCCGCTCCCAGCAGTCTAGCCATCCCCACCCACACCACCCTCATCATGCCCCTCAGCACAGCTTCAACTACCATTACACGCCACAGCAACACTACCAGAAATACCAGAGTCAACTACTCGCGCAAGCAGGGTCAGGGGCGGCGGCAACCCAGTCCCAGTACCAGCACCGCACATACCGTCGCCAGGGTCGCCGGGGCCGTGACCCGGTCAGCTCGAGTGTCTACTCTGCAAGCTCGTACGGAACCTCACGAACGATGGCGTCCTCTGCGAGCGTGGCCGCTGTGGCTAGGTAAGTGTGAGGCCATATCGTTCTGAGCCGCCGATCCGCGCTAGAAGTCAGGTCAATTGCGGAATCTACGGATCTGAAAATGAAATGAAACAAGAGTGGCTGGAGGACCATTGGATAGACAGCTTAGGCAGGAAGCCTCGGTCAACGTAATGTAGTAATTTTGTAAGTTTGTAAGGCTCATTGGTTCACGATTATGTATCGAGAAGTGAAAATCTCCATAAATGCTGCGTCATGTCCTTCGCAAGGCTGGATATCCTAAGGGGAACCTTTGTCCCTTTTTGATTGGTGGTTATGCGTTCCCGAGGAAGCCTACGAAGTTGTTCAACTATTAGGTCCCCCCTCCGGCTTTGCTTGAGCCTTGGAAATGATGGCCAGCCGCTTAAATCCGGACCTTTGATTCCGAACAACTGTCCCTGGCGGATCCTGGCGTGTTGGGCAAGCGCAATCTCCAAGCCTCACATCACCATGATTGTGCTCCTTGACATCCCTTCGGGCGGTAGCCACGATCAGAGGATCAGACACGTCACCTATTCTCATGTAGTAAGCTTCAGTGGGGAAGACCTGATGGCCAGTTGGATCTTGTCGAACGTACGGAGCTTTTGTTCCTTGGTTTGTCCTTGTCCTTGCTCTTCTCCTTCATAGCCGCTGCCTTTTGGGCAAGCTTTGCCTCGAGCTTCTCCTTTTTGAGAGCTTCTTTCTGTCGCTTTTCCATTCTACGTCGAAGAGACGCTGAAAACTCAGCCGCGCTTGGTCCTCCTTCTCGTGTGTAGGTATTGTTTTGTTGTTAGTCAGTTGTCTGGGTCTAAAACCAATACTGCCCGACATTGTTCTAGCCTCTCGAGTTAGTACTTAGGTAAGTGTCAAGTCATTGACCATAAAACAACCAGTCTGGTGGATACAGGATGCGTCGTTGTATGCAGGCTCTGGCAGAGGCGGCTTGTGATCTATATATGCCTCGCTACCCCTTGGCAGCGTTGATTGTACCACACTGATTGTTGCACCATGCGAGTCACAAGCACTACATAACTATATTGTGCAACCTTACCGTACACGGCCAGCGCTCCTCGTCCGGAGAAATTCCAACAGCCTCATGGCCTCGGCTCTGGTGTTGCTACGGATGTCGGCTTGTTTGATTTTGTTGCCCTTGAGGGAAGACTCTCTCCCTGGCAGGTGTTGAGCTCCATTGACTAGGTACACCGCTGTCACACCCCCCCCCCCTTTCGGGCAAAGCGCATCGCCTTTTCAAAGATGTGCAGAGGAAATTTTCAGCGACATTAGACATTTCTGGAGCCTCCCTTCTGATTCCGAATGTATCTACCAGGTGATGTCCCATCACAACCCACACCTATCGACCTATTTTACCTTCGATCTTCTCGAATATCAACCTAACATGAAAACAAATCTAGTGATTCCTTCGCTCTTGTTGGATTATTTAGTCAGCATCCAGATCCAACCACGTGGATCCAAGTAGCAACCGCTCCGTGGGAGCGTAGTTAGACAATACGAGACCATTGAATAGATCTTGCTCTGCCCCTGACAGCTCTTCAAAGTAAGTATACTGTACCTGTCAAAATGCAAGAAAATCGAGCAAAGAATGACACCCTCGACGGCCAGCCTGATTTCGAGGCAGTACTCTCCAAAAGGGTCAGAAACGTCATCGCATGACACCCGAGTGGTGTAGAATGAAATGTTCACTCGTGAGAAGTTCATTCGTAATGGAGCGTAAGCTGGTGTCGCAGTCAAAACTGGTTATCCTATAATTGACTATCTTCGATGTCTCAAATCTATGGAGAGTTGTGATGATACGCCAGTCCAAAGGCATCCCCCCTCTACCATGAGGGCCGTTCAAAATCACCTCCACATGAAGTGGGACAATGTCAAATCCAGGATGTATCGACCCAGTCACACATAGCTAAGGAGGGCTATACAAGCAGATAATGGATCCTGGAAAGTATCCAATCATACAATCAGAGTGACGATGGCCTCAGACGGTGACTGATACCTTATATCAAAGCTCTTATGCCCGGCACGTGAGGACAGGATCTGACTCCTCCCGGGTCTGCTCTCTCCCTATAGATAAGATCAATTCAGCTTTCCATTTCTCGAACCTCAAAGTATCTTATCAACCGCACAGCTGTATCAACTCTCAAAGGAGACCACTTAATCACCCATGAACCACGCCTCCAAGATTGCGAGCCACCAAATCTGTCCCCAATCTCTCGACTCTTTTGGTTGTCTGTAATCTAATCTACTTCTCAACTCCTCGACCTGTCTCTGCCTGCTCCACCAATATCAACAGCAACCCAGCCAAGCGCAATGCCCCGCGGCACGTCAATCATCCGCGAGAGCACGAAGGTCATCCTTCAAAGCTGGCGCAGTTGACACGATGCCCTTTGATCCAATGTGGTTTGACCTATGACGGAGTAGCTTCGACCATCTCTGCAGGAGGTCCAAACAATCTAGACAAAGACATGAATCTTCGGGAGAGACCTGTGGTATTTCGAATCGCATCTCTTGTCACGATTTTGATCAACCTTACATTCTGCATCGTTGCATTCGAGGAAGACATAGCCTTAGATCTTGAAGAGAAAGTCTTCGACTTGCTTCATGAAATCTCCGGGCAAGCTCTCTCTTCTGGACGAGGTCTTGGCTCTGATCCGACCATCAGGGACTTGCTGCAACATATTGGAGCCTTTAGAGACTTGAACCAGCAACTTCTCAGTGTCGATGGAACTTTCATGTTTTCCGACATTGAAGAATTTATCGATGTTGCGGCTGGTTTATCCAATAGCTCCTCTCACGAGAGCTCTAATAGTTGATACGAGTACAGTTCCGGAAATCATATCCTTGCAGCAAGTATCTTAGAAGAACTCACCGGAATGACAATCAACCAGGTTCTTGAAAAATACATCTTCCGGCGTTTTAAGTTGTCGCATACGACACTGGACAAGAACACATTGCAGAGTTGGACCAAAGATTGCCGAGTGACCGTTGCTCAAGGATACCGAGTTTGTGAAAACCTGGAAAAGGTTGTTCCAGTTCCAGAAAACTATCAGTACATAGACGATTCGCTTCTGGCCGGATTTTTGGGAGCTTGGAGTACGACTGCAGATATTGTGAAGCTCTTTGACCAGCTTTTTGCCACATTCCATGGTTGGAAAGATGCGCCAATATCTCAAGAAGCCTGCAAGGCTTTCTTTGGAAAAGACATCTCCAATTCTGCGAACGGAGAGCCCTATTATCCTGCTGGAACTCAGGTGTCCCTGGCATCTGATCGAGCGGCACAGGAGTCTCCAAACAGATTGCTTGTTGACGATTGGAAGCCAATTTGCACCTTGGACTACAAGAGAAAAGGCAAACCAATGCAGATGTTCTACAAAGGTGCATCAATATCAGGCTTTGCTGGCACACTCCATGTGGAGCCAGAGACTCGTCTATGCGTCGTAACTCTCTCAAGCATCGCAGGTCCCATTGATCCAACTCCTCATGCGGCGCATATTCTCCTTCAAGATATTTTGGACCTGAAGCCTCACGTCAACATTCCCCTTGCGATCGAGAACAACCTAGGTGCTCTACTGGCAATTCCCAGACGCATTGAATGGGAAGGTTCAGAAGCCCTCCTATGGCCAAGTCACGACTTCAACCAGTTTGTTGGAATCTATTGGAATTACCAAAGCCAAATTCTGATGAAAGTGAACAAGGAAGGGCTGGTCTCCTTTCAGAGGGGCGCCAAAAAATCCATACCCATCCCTGCTCGCAGCTTTCAAAGCGTGATGCGGCTAATCTCTGGAGGTTCACTCTCAACCATCGATAGGCTGAAAGGATGGAGATGTCTCGACTTCCACTTGAGGGATGACGGCAGACGTGGTCCAATTTTGATTACGGGTGACGGTCGTGAAATCTACACCAAGGGAGATTGAACGCGGTATCGGACTACCAACGGTGCCACTCTTTACAATGGGTCCTCGATGACTTCAGTTCTGATCCATCCTATATTCTTGGGGCATCCTTGTATTTGCTTGGGCTTGCTTGTCCTTCATGTTTAATTCTGCACACGCTTTCATCAATCAGCCATTAGGCCGATCACTGTTCATATTTGATTGCGAGTTATTGGGGATTTGAGCAGTGGCACAGCTATTAATTCTCAATTACATTTGATTTGAGTGTATAGATAGACGTTGGAGTATATAGATAGACCTCTCCACTCTCTTCAAGGAAGGTAGAGCCAATTGCATCGAGCTTGTTTGATAAATCCATCTTCGTGCAATTTCAAAGCCACCGGCATTCAGGCCATCGAAAGTCCGAATCCTAATCCACTGCCTTCCCCTGGCATATGAGGCTGACAATACCATGGTGTCAAATTCAAAAAACGCACCAGACCAGTCACATTCTCAATCACATGGAATTTCCCATACTTAAGAAGGCAACCAAGAAAGCGGCATACCTAGATAAGTAAAGTATCAAAATGTCAGTCAGTCCGTATTGTGGAAAGAGGGAAGGGGGTGGGAGCGACGGGGTGTAACGATGGCAGAGACTCACACTACCATGAAAGTCAACCGACTCTTCTGCGTCTGCTCTGTGAGCAGAGATGACAAACACAAAGCCGTGAGCATACATGGGAGGACTATCGCCACGTTGTGGAGCTTCTTCTTGACGAAGAGGGTAGCAATTGGAACCACTAGAAGAAGCCCAGCCAGGATCGAGATGACAAACGAGATCGACACGTCTCATGAATCTTTCCGAGTAGGTGAACCGTCCTCCAGCTGCTTCTTGGGTGATTCCAGGTATCTGCAGGCGGAAACGAATTAACCCAGGGGAGCCCAGAATATATCTCAAAGGAAGACTAGCGGCGAGACTGACTTTTGGCAGAATCCTGTATTTCAAAGATTCTTCATCATCGAGATATCTATGGATGCGCCCCTTCTGGACGTCCACCAGGGATGAAAGCTCGTCCCAGTCGTTATCTGGGTCAAATTGCCACCCAATATAGTTTTGCCTACCCTCGTAGCAGTTGCGTAGGCATTTACATACATACTTTGGCTTGCGAAGTAACCTAGAGACCTGCTCAAAGCCGAGCATCGCATCGGCTTCACACACGGGTTAGCTGCCAGGGGCAGGTGGTATAAATTGTGCTTCAACATGACGCCATGAGATCTCTAGTATAAATGGGAATAAATGCCTCGGAGACTTACTGTAGGTCTTCAGAACAGGAGCAGCATCGAGAACAATCTCGCTGATTTTGATAAAATCTGGCCCTTGTAGACTTTTTTCCTTCCTTTACCAGCGACTTGATCATATCTGCGAGCTGCTGCTGAAGGCACAGAAGCTCGTATCTTCTCAGCTTCTCGAATCGCCGGAATAGAAGTAGGTCTTCACCCTCCTGAATAAGACTGTCAAGCCGCCTCATCGTCTCCCATTCTTGCCATTTATGAGTGTCGACAGCCTCCAATTTAGGAACCCCATCTACGAGTTCAAACGGTGTACAGGGCCTAACAGGCATGCTTCGAACGTAAAGAGTCGCGATTCGTGGTATGAGATGCAGTAGATCTTGACTGGAGGATCGAAAGATGAAAAACTCTTGCCCATATTATAGTATCACCAAGGTAGCACATTATTATGCTCGTAGCCGTGATTGCCATAATTTGTACTCGCGTGAGGCTATGCCGACCAGTAGTGATTCAGATGTACAATGTTACCCATTTAACCAAGAAGCTGATATGCTGAGATAGTTGCATAGTGAACCCATTTCGAGGCCGGCCTTCCCTTGTATAGCATGACACAAACCTTGGCCGTTTTGCCTAGGAGGAACACCCTCCCGTGGAAAGGTAGTTAGATCGCGAATGTCTTGAAGCGGCCAGCCCAGCCGGTTCAGCCTCGTGAGGCTCACCTGTGATGAACCGCATGTATTATTCCAAGCATTTATCTCGCATTGGGAAGCTGAGCCGAAAAGCCCCTCCCACAGGCATACCTAGTTACTCGTAACCATAGATCGTGAGAATTTAGAAGATAAGGTTTACGAGTACGGCTCCCACCCGAACGAACGAACATCCTGTACCCAGGGGCCCCTGCCCTTAAAAGTGGCCTTCTTTCAAGACAGCCACATGGCTCTGCAACCTCCCTCCCTCTCCCTTCCCAACCAAGCCCATCTAAAACCGACACCATATCGAAACACGTCTTGCCATCAACATCAATCCAACGGATGTCAGCAAGATCCCTCCCCACCCACGGTCCATGGGAATGCCAATGCCAAGTCGCTTGCACAGCCGCGTCAAGCACGGCAGAAATGGGAATCTAGAACCATCGCCAAGCTCAATGCAAGCCCTTTTGAAGTCCTAATCGGCCATAACTGGTACTTCTGTGCTATTAAACTTTCAGCTAGCTCCTTGGTGACGGGAGAGACTGATGGTGTCAACAGCCTCGAGGCCCTCGCCTCTGGTCCATGCCTCGTATTGCAGAGGCTGGTGCATGTAGCCCCAAACGAGCTGGTATGGTAGGAAAAAAGAGCTGGTGGTTTCGGTCGATGAATCAGGCGGGTGGTTGAGAGCGATTCTTGGTTGATTTGACTGTCTTCCCTTCATGGGATTGTGAATCTACCTAGGTAACCAGAGCCGCGTTTTGTTGCACTGACATACGAGTCAAGCACCCGAGTCAACTCAAGATCCAAAACCGTGCATCAATTTGTACATACAAAGTACATACATTTGTGTTCTTTAGCCATGCATCAAGACAATACTGTCATATCCTCCTATCATATCGTTGGGACAGATTATAACTCTTCAGCAACACATACACGACAACCAGATTTATATCATGCCGTGCTTACTCCTCGAGCAGTCAGATCTGTTACCGACGTATGGACTATCTTGGGTGCGGCCACTGATCTGTTGGCCACCCTGATGGCTCTGTGCTTCTTAGTCTTTGGTATTGTTGTGGCCTATACCGACAATCGTTCGGTAGCGACCGCGCCTTGGATCCCAGTCATTCTATCTGCAACTCAACTGGTAATTCAACAATCTCAAACTCTACCTATTCGTTCTACTCCATCGCTAATACCATGGTAGGGTCCCACCATATTCCCCATATTGTTCGCAGCGATCGCTGGCCGATGCCTAAAAGCAGTTGCAAGCTGGAAGGTTGAGCGTGGCGCCACTATTGGATCGCTCGAGCAGTTGCTGGGCAGTCGGACTCTCATATCAACAGTGTTCGTACAGGTACACATGAGAGCCTTTAACATCCTAGGCATAGCACTGATCTGCCTCTGGGCTCTTTCTCCGCTTGGTGGCCAGGCCGCCCTGAGAGTTGCAAGATTGACTCCGAACGAGCAGCTCACTACAGAGGACGTCACCTATGTCGATTTTACATCACCGCTGTACAATAGGGGCCCCTTGAAAGGAGAGTTCATCGACGTGATAGATGGTATTTTCATAGCTGAGTTGTTGAGCCCAACAGTCAACAAGATATCCCCAATGGATACCTGGGGCAATGTCCGCATCCCTATGTTAGAATCTCTTGAGGGGTATTCAGAAGATGCCGACGAAAAGGAGAAATGGTTCAAGATCGATCACTCCAAGAACACCACCTGGTCGTCACTTTCAGGGATACCACACGGACCACGATATACCTCGGAGAATCGAACCTTCCAAATGGAGACTTCATACTGGGTTACCGACTGTCAACAAGGCCGTTATGAGCTAGAGGGTGATGATTCTGCTCTCCTGGACTCGCAGGGGCCAGGAAAACGTAACGCAACGGGATATTGGCACTCGGCGAGGAATTGGCACTGGTTCCGTCTCGAGACAGAAAGGCGCTCGGCGAATCCATACCTGATAGAATACGAAAAGTACGTCTATGACAACGTTACGCAGCCCCTTCCCGACCATGAATTCAAAACAGACTACAACTTCACCTGGCTACCATCCAAGCCACGAATCCTCAATCTCGAGACCGCCACAACGAATGGCTCCCTATACTCCTTCACGTGCACACTGACAACATCCTACGTAGAAGTGGAGGTGTCCTGCCTGGAAACCTCTTGCTCGGCGGCGTCAATCCGCCGCTCACTCCAGCCGCACAACAGCACCAACTGGTCGACACTAGACTTCATCCCGTTGACAGGCGCCATGTCATTCTATGAACGCTTCGTCAACGCGACCAAACCCGTCGCCGACGACCGCAGCACGGCAACCGAAGCCTATTTGACGGATCCATACACGCCGTTCATGGCATCCTACGCGAACGGGGACCGTGGCACCAACGGCTCCGGGCTGGGCTCGAGCTATATCGACGTCGGAGCGGAGCCGGCCTCCAGCGTCAGCGTCCGCCTCAGCCAGCTGTTGAATACCTACTGGCTGGCGAACATCGCGCCTACGGCCGTCACGGGCGTGCTGCTGACGGATGCGGATAACTACTACAAGGGTAAAATCATCCCCAGCACCACGCACCACATGGTGAACACCACGGCGCAAGCATCCGTCTCAAGCCTCGTGCTGCGCTACGATCTCCCCTGGCTGTTCATCCTGTTCATCGCGTCCGCAACGCTGACCCTGTGTGCCCTTGCGTCCCTGCTCTTCAACCTCCGCCGCCAGGGCCCGGACATCCTCGAGAGCTTCTCAAGCTTTACGCGCGATAATCCATTTGTAACGAAAACGATGGCGGCGGCGGCGGCGGCGCAGCGACCCACTCCTCTGCCCATCCTAACCGGTGGAGGCGGCTCGTCCCTCGATGGCGTCGAGCGCGCACGCCTGCTAAGAGATGTTAAAGTCGTCTTGGCGGATGTTGCGGTCGATGAGCCTGTCGGGCATATTGCGCTCACGACGGCGATGCCGGGCGAGGCGGATGGTGTGGGGTTCCTGCGGAATGGGAGGGTGTATGATTGACGATTTATGTCTCATTGATTGACGAGGTGTATTTGTATTGCATGTATTACCGATTAGATACAATCATATGAGTTTGATGACCCTCCAATGTACCGTGCCTGTTTAGTTGATACACTAAATGCACGATATGAGCGCACCAGCGACACCCGATGGTTCACATCATTTCATTCCGTTGTCACCCCGAATCGCGTCGTTTCAATGAGTAGTGGATCTAGTTGAGATCAGAGGCTCCGTCGCCTTCACCCGCTATTGAACTTTATGCACCATCTTCCATCGATACCATCAAATCATCCACCATATATAGAGTCTACTATTGCTAAGTACGTACGAGGTTCTATTACGTTCTACATAGTGTGCGTTTATCGCAAGGACGTCCAACCAACCCATCCCGCCAGGCATACAATAGACTCTTGCTTCGTTTGCGCAGGTTGCGGGTGCTCGCAATGCGTACACGGAAACTGCTGATACATACTGGATAATGAGATGGAGAAGCGTGGTGGGAGGAAAATTGTGGATTGGAATTCAGTCAGGTCATGGACCGCGGTCGATGGACTGCGGCGAGAGGGTTACGATTGGGGAGCGTCTCACAAGGAGAAGGCCAGGGTGTGGGGATTAATCGGTAGGAGTGAAGGGGAATGCGATCGAGGAGCATCTTATGAGGATTACATAGGTAGGAAGGGGGACTAAAAGCAAGAGGGTATCATTTCGCTATACTATGCTATGGAATGTCATGCCATACCATTCCGATTGAACGCCATCCTATGATATGGTACGCTATGGTGACATTGGAGAATGAGTTCATTGTCAACAGGTGGATTGCCTGCCGACATCGTCATGAAAAGGCCATCGCGAACTCCATTAAAGTCTAGTCATCTCTAGACTTGACTTCTTCGACTTTGCCCTTGCCAACTTCAGACCAATTGGTGCTCAAGGCGGTGCCGTTGCTCTCGTAGAAAGACTTCATCATCGCACGGCGAGTATCAGCATCTGCACCTGCGTACAGCTTCTTGAAGAAGCCGTCGACAGCATCGCCACCCTCGAAATCCGAGTCAATGTCTTCAGCTTCGGAAGAGTGGTCGGAGGTTGATTTCTTGGCGCTATCTTCGCTCGATTTGGTTTCAGTCTTAGACTTGGGCTTCTTGGCTTTAGATTGCGCATGCAAGTCGTCAGCAAGTTTATCCCAGTTTTTGGGGCCATGGCGAGAAGAAGTTGGGTAGGAGGGACCTTGGTCGGTGTCTGATGTCGAAGAAGTGAGTGTGGAAAGAACCGCCGCCTTTGCTGCGACATCTGTAGCCGAAGCACTAGTGTTGTCTGCCTTGATGGTCTTGTTCTTCAGTGGTTCGATACCTTCAAGGTCATGCCACTTCTGACCAGGGACTGCTTTCTTCAGAGTAACTTCAATCTTGGTCGACATGATCGTGGCTTTGCTTTGAGAGGAGTCGATCCAGGCGAACAATGGATCCAGTGAAAAATCAAAGGTCGAATTGGGATCGCCGGGATATGGAAATGAGATCGACACCGAATCATCTCTCATGTCAATTTGAGCTTCGTCTTTTGCAACGCCCTTGGCGTACAAGGTCAATGTGACAGTCTGAGAGTTCTGGTACCATTCATGGCGAATTTTGGTGATAGTAGAAGAGGTTGCTGAAGGAGGTGGTTGTTCTTTGGCTGTACCATTTGAGGTCAGTGCCGGGTTCTTGGGGTGGACAGGTTCAGTGGCGATATCTTCAGGAAAGTTGTAAGAGCCATCGGGTTTCAATTGTGCCTTCAATTCAGCCTTCAATTTCGCTTCGGATGGGATTCCTGCGTCTGGAAATTCCTTTACTGTGACCTGCTGTGGTTCTGTGAGAGCCTTCAACTTGTTCTCAACTCTGGCCTTCCACATATCTCCTTCCATTCTTGCGGGTTTGTTACCCACAGGTCTCCAGCGTTCCATAGTAGATAGGATGAATTGTGCATCTGCATATTTTCCCAAGCCGTAGAGAGAAACCACGCGTCGCTGCTGCGCAGCTTGAATTTTCTCCCGCTTTGCACGCTTCTCAGCAAAGTAGACTGCGAACTCTGCATCTTTGAGAGCGAGGTCATGTCGAGCGGGTTTGATACGGGTGAAAGCAATGGATCTCTGGATGTAAAAGTCGGGAGAGGTGGGGATTTGATTCAAGGCTTTTGTGTACTCAGCGAGGGCGAGGGCGAAGTCTGAGCTAGCGACGGCTTTGGAGCCTCTGGCCGCAGCATCTGCCATTCTTTCGGCTGTTTATGGTTTTTATGATGCGGATTCTATTTCCCGAGATCGATCTTCACTAGAAATATTTTGCTCAGGCTCGGGCTCAAACTCGGGTTCGTGGGTGGGTGCCACAGTGAAATCGTGCTCTTGTTCCCGAGATTGATCTTCAGCAGAAATCTTGGGCTCAGGCTGAGGTTCAGGCTCATGGGTCGGGGCAGGTGGGAAGTCGATCTCGAATTCTGTGTTGGAGGAAGGTGGCAGTGCGGGTACAACGTCGATATTCACACTCACACGTGATTATGCTGGGGAGGTAGGAGGAACTGCGGTTTCAATTTCAGTTGATTCACGCGAAGCTATAATTTCGGTCTGGAGGGCGGGCACAGGATCCCCAATCTGGCGAGGAGTGTATGGCGGCGGTGGGTCTTGGAGGCTCGCTCGTTGAGGAGGGGGATATGCTGGAGGAGGTTCCCGAAGTGCCTCGATAGGACCAGCGTCGGCGGGAGGGGCAGTCGGTCTCGGTGCTGGTGCTGGTGCTGGTGCTGGTGCTGGTGCTGGTGTCTCGTAGATAGGAAGTTGTCCGTAGGCGAGTTGTGGCTGTCCCAACTGCCAGTGGTGACTACGCCAAAGGGAGAAAATGCGTGGGCCCAAAAAGAAGCTCAACACAAAGACGAGGCCCAAAACCGTGATCAAGGCTATTGCCCCAGGCGTCAAGGCGGGCATGTTAGGATAGCGTAGTGAGTCGTGAGTGGCACGGTTAAACTTCGGCTTTAGTACAGGATAATATATAGTCCGTTCCGACATATACTGGGTTGCTCTTCGCGTCAGAGCCAGTCCTAAGGCGGCTAGATCAAAATCCGCTGGATTCATAGTGACCGACGTGAAGATAAACTGTTCTTCTGTCAGATCATTGGATGTGAAATGCTCTTTACGTAGTATAGGCACGATGTCTACCCGCGTAGCCCTGGATCCCAACGGAAGTGAATTCTATAGCAAAGGGCCGTTTGTCTCTCTCTCGTCTTTCATTTCAAAGCTACGCACCTTCGCAAGGCACTGTTCTCATTCATATCGATGTACGCTTAGACAGCAAGATATTCCTTAGTTTTGAAATGGACATCCCCCAATAGCCTAAGGCGAGCCAGTATCTGCTGTGTGAGTATTGTGTCATTGCCACTAGTCCCAATTGCCATCGTCACATTGTCCGTCAGCCTATCACAGGATTGGTAAGGGACGTCCTCTGAAGAGTAGGACTCTCTGGTGGATCTCCGTTCAAATGGTAGGGCTACGCAACGTTAGCTACAGGCCTTAACCCATTGCGGCAGTGCACATCCCGTGCGCCAGTGGATTTCCCAGCTACAAATATACATCTAAAATGTCGCTTTGTTCAGATTCAGTTGAAACAGGTCTTGAGGACCAGGATTACAATCCTTCGGTAGAAGCCTCCGCGATCGGCAGATGAGAAAATCAACGCTCAGAGTTACATTGGAAGGATCTCTCCTACTGCCAGTGGAATGATGTAAACAAATATTCCCTGAAGGATCCGGTAAGTCCCCCCAAAACTATATCAATCCCTGTCCCTACTAGCACAGAATAGGTTCCTGGTCGAGGTTCGGGTCGTTAGCGGACCGCTGCAGATCATTTTCCAAGCCCCATTCGCTCGTATATCTCTGAATGTAGAGGATAGAAGGTTGAGCATCCATTGAAGGATTCTTACATAACACCTTAGCAGATGTTGTGCAGGACTACTAACGTATGATACTGCCAGGGGGGCCAAGTACCACTGTCATGGTCCTCAAATGCCGAGAGAGCTTGGGGCATCGACGAAGTCCTCATCTAGTATATGATTGAGGTTTTGCCGCAAGCAAATGGTGTTCCAACCTCCAAATCGAAAAAGCATTCCCACAAAACCTCCAACATGAGCCATACCAAGGCATGTCCAAATTATCTACCCCAGGAGGGCCAGAGCTAACACCCAACCAGTTTCTCGCTCTATCGCTCGCCTTTGCCAGGCTTTACACCTTCGCAATAGCTGCCGACCCAACCATTCGGATCGAGACACACATCCAGACCGACGAGAGTTGCTCGACAGCAACTCTCACACGTACAACGCTGCAATCAGGCTTCTGCCAGGCACTTCCATCTTTTCCTCTATCATCTGTCAAGACATTCGTCGACACGGGCTGCCCAGGAGGTCAAGCGCCTTTTATCCAGATTTGGGATGAATCGAATTCATGCTCTGGGCCTGTCTATGCTACGATTGGGCCCTTGGCCGGAGAGGCTTGTAATCTCATTGAGCCGGCCGTCTGGCCTGTGGGTTTGAAAGCCGTGTGTCAGTGAGCTGGCCTGCGAGGTTCTTGGGAAGTAGGGGGCGGCTAGCGAGTGACTCAAAGAGGGAGGGATAGTTCATAGATGATGGACGAATATTGTCATAGCCAGAGTCCGCCGCTGGAATGGCCGATGCATGTACAGAGAACAATAAACGCGGCGTTGGTAAGGAAGGCTTCAATAAACCCTGCTAACATGACTTTGACAATAACTCGTGTCGGAGGTGCGTCGTCCGGTTAGTTGAGGAAGATGAGAAACAGTGACGGAGCCTTGATTTCCTTGAAAGAGATCTGTAGAGTTGCTAGAGCGGCCAAGAGGAGCCCAGCCTCGCTTACATAATTCTCAACATTGTTCTTGGAGGCACGCATGTTGTTCCCATAATTTTGACCCCGCAAAACCCATGCCATGAATTAGGCTGGAGATTGGTGATTGATACTACGTTCGTCCAAGCGAGGATAGGTCTCAGACTATGGGAATACCTCGTCGTGATATAGTTATGTCATAATATCAGATCAAACGCCCGGATTTCCAAGTTGTCGGTCACACAATGAGCAGCAGATTCTATGTATGATTGACCCCGGCGCCACCGTCTTAAACCCTCGTTATTTCCTTTCCTAGTACCGCTCTTTCTCTGCATATACTAACCTAGCACTCAAAAACAGTTTGGGGCCTCCGACTCCGGCAGCGACCTATCCGACGCCGACAACGATAGCAGCAGCCTCCCCTTCCCAAAACCACTCGACCGATCTGCATTCCTAGCCCCAGACTTCGACGCAACAGCTTTCCTCTCCAGCCTTTCTAACCGCTTCCAGACCCTCGAAGATCTCCAGGCAGAACTACGAGAGCTCAGCCAGACGCTAAACAAGGAGCTCGTCGACCTGGTGAATGACAATTACCAAGATTTCCTGTCCCTGGGTGCTACGTTGTCAGGAGGGGAAGAGAAGATAGAGGAGATCCGTGTTGGCCTATTGGGGTTCCAGCGCGATGTCAAGAGTGTGAGGGATAGAGTTGAGGAGAGGAGGGAAGAGGCTAGGCTGCTGTTGCAGAAGAAACGCGCCCTGCGGCAGGAGACCGGCGTTGGCAGGGCACTACTCGAGGTCGCGGAGCGGCTGGACGCGTTAGAGGAGAAGATGGGCGTGGTGAGACATAGGCAACAGCCACTGTCAGCAGATACTGAGAAAATAGCTACTCAGGAGAACGGGGAGTGGAGTAACAACTGGGTTGAGAGGGTAGGGACCATGAATTCAAGTGACGATGAAGACTACGAGGACGGGACGACCGCCAATGGGGACGGACGCATCCCACCGAGGCTAAAACGACGAACCGAACAATTTCTTATCGCGAAGCATTTGATCGGAAGACACAGTCCTCAACACCCTTTTATCCTGGTGCAAGATGCTCGACTACGAAAGGTACAGGAATTGCTGCTTTCGGAGGTGGAAAATGCCATCAAGCGGGAGCCAGATATCAAATACAAGCAACAGCTACTACAGATGCGTGCGGCTGTCGAGGGATGACGACGATCACGGACCCAACCATAAGGAACATCATTGTCTGGCCACAGACAGGAGTTTGATACACAAGCGCTTACAAGAGTATGTTCTTCGGAGACGAATTGAATGCATAAAATACGAAATCGATGCAACGCTCCGATCCCAATTTGTTTTTGCCTCAAATAGTGCGCCAGTGCTGTTTATAGAAAGTGGTACAGCATTTTGTACATGTGCAGAAGTCCTTCCCAGTCGAGCCTCAACTATTGAACGGACAGCTGTTGGATGGTAGGTTGGCCATCCCCTGCCTTGTAGAACTCGCCGTTCAGCGAAAATCCAGGGGAATTCGTAGAGCTCAGGACCTATAGGACGGGAAGTTAGTATATCAATTTAGATGGAGGCAAGTGTAAGTCCAAGTCGAAACTCACCACTTCATTGATCTCCTTCAAGACCGATTCGCTGATCACCGATGCATCTTTCTTTACCGCACCCACAAATGCGCGGACATTGTCTCGTAATTGTTCGGGCGTAAAGCTCAGCCGCCCAACGGCCATACGCACAACTCCTTGCCTCTCTCGATACTGACTTCCTCCCAGCAAGTTCCTCACAGCGGGGCCAGGCTTGTCAGCCACTGTACCCAACTTCACACTAGGCATGAGGCCCCTGGGTCCTAGTATACGGGGCAAGCCTTCCTTGTTCATCTTAGGTAGAGATTCCGGTATGGCGATGCATCGATCGAAGTCGATTTTCCCATCCTTAACGCGCTGGAAGATCTCTTCTTCACCAACCAGGAAAGCACCAGCTTCCCTAGCTTCCTTAGCTGCTGCCGATTCCGGAGGACATATCACGGCGACCTTAATGTCTGTTTTAACAGCAAATGGCAGGCGGATTTGGTTGCGAATAATGGGGCCATCTTTCTTGGTGCGGAGTTTGATATGAACGTCGTACTTGGGGACATCAGGATCTCGTCGAACTTCAAATGCTTTGATATATCTGTATATTCAAGTTAGCATCTGGTAACAGAAGGTTCTCCGATGCATTACTCACCTCATGGCATCACACAAGGCAAACGAGTCAAGGTCTGATTTGTCATGTTGCTTATAGAATTGGTACTTCTTTTTCTTCTTCTTAGCTTTCTCTTTTGCCGCCTTGTCCTTGGAGGAAACTTGTTGTCGCGGCGCGAAGAGTACCGGCACGGACGAAAAGGAGCGATATCCAGTTCGGGGAAGGGCGGTGAAGCTGGACAAGAAGGAGGAGGTAGTGGACTTACAGAGACTCCGTGAGGCCATCGATAAACCTTTGGAGACCTCCATGATCCAAGTATAGTGGTCCAAGTTACCACGGAAAAAAGTCCAATCGAGATGAAAGTCCGCATGCGAGGATGGAAGCTCCGTCACGTGGCATGTAGACCAACAGGACTACTGCTTGGCATATTTGGAGGATTTGACTACAAGGCTGCCAGCCCACTTCTCCCCGCGCAAGGCTGTGCTGGAATCTGCGAAAAGTTTCGAGCACAAGTGTAGTGACTATTTCGTGTAAATGACTCAGTGGCAGCAATAAATACCCCGGGACTGTTATTCCTCGCTTTTTCACTCTAAACGGTTTCCAATCTCCCCCTCCAGATCAAAATGGCGACCAAAAACGCTCCCAAGCCCAAGAAGGCTGCCAAAGTCAAACAAATGGACTTGCCCAATGCTGCATCAGGTGTTGTCACTCGATTCCCTCCTGAGCCCTCGGGGTACCTTCACATTGGTCACGCAAAGGCGGCTCTTCTCAATGACTATTTTGCCCACATTCAATACCCCGGTGGCAAGATGATCCTACGTTTCGACGACACAAACACTGAGAAGGAGAAGGAGGAATATCAAGATGCTATTCGTGAGGATGTTGCATTATTGGGCATTAAACCCGATATCATCTCCTACACCTCGGACTATTTTGATCAGATTGAGCAATACGCTATCCAGATCATCAAATCTGGCAAGGCGTACGCAGATGACACTCCTGGAGACGTGATGAGTGCGCAGAGAATGGCACGTGAGCCTTCCGTTCACCGCGATGACAGTGTGGAGGACAACCTTGCCAGGTTCGAAGAGATGAGGAAAGGAACAGGCGAGGGACGAAGATGGTGCATTCGAGCAAAGATCTCTTTTGCCAACGACAACGCCTCCCTCAGGGACCCTGTCATCTTCCGATGTCCCAAGAGCCAGTCACCTCATCACCGTACCGGCGACAAATACAAGGCCTACCCTACATATCAATTTGCGTGTCCGATCGTTGACTCGATCGAGGGTGTGACTCATGCTCTAAGAACTACTGAGTATAACGATCAGGATGCTCAGTACAAATGGATCCTCAAGGCACTTGAGCTGAGAGCTCCATTCATTTGGACCTTCTCCAAGATTCAATTCATTCGAACGCTTATGTCTAAGCGGAAACTCACCAAGCTTGTAAATGCTGGTATAGTCTCTGGCTGGGATGATCCTCGCTTCCCAACTGTGAGAGGCATTCGACGACGTGGAATGACCATCGAGGGCCTGAGAGACTTTATGGTCAGTCAAGGTCCAAGCAAGAACGTTGTCAATATGGACTGGCATACGATTTGGACGGCTAATAAAAAAGTCATCGATCTTCGTGGTGCCAGATATACCGCCATCGACAAGAAACATGTCGTGGCCAAGGTCAAGGGTCTTCCAGAGCAACCTTACTCTGAGATGAAGCCTTGCCACGCAAAATATGATCTAGGTGAGAAGAAGGTCTGGTACAGCCAAAATCTAATCATCGAGCAAGAGGATGCAAAGACATTCGCAAAGGATGAGGAGATCACACTGATGAATTGGGGCAATGTATTTGTCCGAGATATTCAGTATGAGAAGACAACCGACAAGGCTGACGTCGCCGATGGTGTTGAGGCGCTTGGTAATGTTTCGTCACTTGAGTTGGAGCTCCATCTCGACGGCGACTTCAAGGCCACCAAGAAGAAGATTACTTGGCTCTCCCAGGATCAAGATCTTGTCCCCGTCGAGCTAGTCGATTTCGACCACTTGTTGGGCAAAGATAAGCTGACAGAGGAAGAGGAAACTCACTGGGAGGATTTCCTGACTCCAAAGACCGAGTTCACTTCAACTGGCGTTGCTGATTGCAATGTCCGGGATATCAAGGTCGATGATGTCATTCAATTCGATCGCAAGGGTTATTTCAGATGCGACAAGGCTGTCTCGAAGGATTCTCCTGCTGTTTTCTTCAAGATTCCCACGGGCAAGGAGTAATCGAATTCTGTTCTTGGGAGATATCGAGAGATACAAAAGTGCTTTGCTGACTTTTCAGGCAATCAACTTACGGTGGTGAAAATGAGGGGCATGGCAGGTAGCGAATGGTTACAACTACGACTCTATAGAGCAGAAGGCACAGAAGAATCAACATAAATCTTTCTCATCACCTTGCCACGCTACTCCTCCCATCCAGAATTGTGTGCGATTGGCTTTAATTTCGGTCTACTTCCTATGACATCTCCCCACGGAAATTCCCACGTATATTTCTCGCAGAGTCGGAGTTGACCGACCATATTTATTTACATGGACCCTTTGTGTCTACCTTACAATAACCCTGGCTCTTTCCAGGCCCTCGACTAATTGTCTCGATAACTGGGCTGAAGTAGGCAAGTTGATGGAATTGAATTACGCCTGGTTATATAGTATATTCGAACTATTGCGGGAGAGCCAGTGATCCCCTTGTCCCCGGGGACGAGGAAGCATCGAAGACACGGTGATATATCAGATTTCACCGGTAGCAAGGCTGTTGGTGAAATCAGAGCAACTGAACATTTTTTGACAACCTCCTCTTGCTGGCCAAGTTTTCGTGAGAGGTACACTAGAAGTATGGACTTTGACCTGATAATCAAAAATGCTACCATCGTGAGCAATACCCCTTCATTTCATCCATGGACCAAAACACTCACCACCAACCCAACCCCAACAACAGGTAACAGCTAACGAGATCCTACAACCCGGGCTCTCCATCGGTATCAAATCCGGGATCATCAGCACCATCGGGCTCTCCCTCCCCACCGCGCCCAACAGCAACACGCAAATCATCGACGCCGAAGGCGCTTACGTGACGCCCGGTGGCATCGACTCGCACGTTCACCTGCATCAAGACAACGCTCCCACAGGGGACAAATGGCTCAGCGGGTCTCGCGCCGCGCTTGCAGGCGGAAACACAACGATCTTGGCCTTCGCGACGCAGAAGCGAGATGAAGCATCGTTGGTGCCCGTGGTGGCCGAGTATCACGCGAGGGCAGCGGGGCGAAGCTACATCGACTACGGGTTCCATCTGATCTTGTCACGGCCGAGCGAGGCGATTCTACGGGATGAGTTGCCGAGGATGGTTGTTGAGGAGGGGATCAGCAGTGTGAAGCTGTACATGACGTATCCGGCGTTGAAGTTGGGGGATGGTCAGATGCTGCAGGTGTTAATGCGTGCACGGGAGTTAGGGATCACGGTTATGGTGCATGCTGAGAATAGTGATATGATTGATATGTGAGTTTGTCTTCTCTCCTCATGCCCTGGGGAATGAGGATCTCGCTCCCTACCTGTCCCTTTTTATCTATTCTTGCTCAGTACCGACCTAAAACAGGATAACAACACGCCTCCTAGCAGGACAACACAACGCGCCAGCCTACCACGCAATCGCAAGGCCGCAGATCGCCGAGACGGAAGCGACATACCGTGCCATTGCGCTGTCAACGCTAACAGATACGCCCATCCTGATTGTGCACATGTCGTCGCCGGTCGCCATCGCACACGCTAGGAAAGCACAGTCCAAGCTCTTGCTACCCGTCCACGCCGAAACATGTCCGCATTACCTGTACCTCCTCTCCGAGCGGCTCGCTGCCACCAGTATCTCTTTCACCAGTGCACATTCACAATCGAAATTGGTAGGAGGGCCAACGCCTTCAGCAGCGGGGGAGGAGAACGGAGCAGGGCATGGGCAGCATGTCAACAACTCGGATGCAGACGTAGACGCAGACGCAGATCTCCACGGCCTCCACACACACCACGCGCATGGGGACGACTGGGCAGGGGCATCGCATGTTTGCGCGCCACCGCTACGACACTCGGAGGCGGACCTGCAGGCAGTGTGGGACGGGGTGCACAACGGGACGATCACCGTCATCTCGTCGGACCACGCACCCTCGCGATATAACTCGGCGCGTGGGAAGAGGAAGCCTGTAGTCGAGGCAGCAGCAACAGAAGCAGCCGCTAGCTTTGCGCAGACTCCAAATGGGTTGCCGGGGATAGAGACGCGGCTGCCGCTGTTATTCAGCGCTGCTACATCTACGTCTCCCTCTGGATCGCCATCGGGCTCCGCACCCCCTGCAAACCGCACACTAACACTCCCAAAATTCGTCGCCCTAACATCAACCAACGCCGCACGACTATACGGACTCAGGGGACAAAAAGGCTCAATCGCGCCCGGCTACGACGCTGACATTGTGATCTGGTATCCCCCTGGGCACGCGGATGGTGAGACGGTCATTGAGAACCGGATGCTGCACCATTCGATTGATTATACGCCGTTCGAGGGGATGCGGGTCGCTAATTGGCCACGGTATGTGTTGCTCAGAGGCCAGGTTAAGTGGGATCGCGATGCTGAGCTACGAGAGGGCTTTGGGAAGGGATTGCTGGGAGGGCCGGGGGATGGGATGTTCCTAAAGAGGAGGCGGGGAGAGGTTCTTGTTGGGAGGACCGGGCAGGATCCAAGCGGGATGAAGGTCGGTGAGAGGGGGATTTGGATGGGTGGGAGTCAATAATGTTGGTGTTTGGTCTTGCCTCTATGATCTATGTGTTATTGGGCTCTCATCTCCCGATTGCGAAGGAAGTACGTTGCTTTCCAAATCTCTCATGGAGAGCGAATAGAACAGCCCGTGAAAAGCAGTATTCGTACATAATTAACCTTTCATAATCTCAAAGCATATCGATTTCTTGCATGAGGCCTCCTAACTCGCACAATTCATTTCCACCATGGCGAACCAAGATGGACAGCCAGGTAGCAAAACATGACGCACATGAATCTCCGGTAGAGCCTGCAAAAGGCATTTTAGCTCTCAATCACCCTTTCCATGTCCGCTCGATTGGAATTTGTCTTGCGGCATCTAAGGCTTCGGCTCGAGGGACAAATTCTGGGTACCACAGGCAGCGACATCGTCTTTCACCCACGGCGTCAGCTTTCAAACATGATAGCCAGACAGTGAAGTACTTGGGAGAGATGCAGGTGAATTCATCTGCAAAGACAACATCCTGGACCTGTGTTATGCTATCTTGGTGTTCGAAGTCCGGCCTGAAGTACTTCCTAGCCACGCGCCCAAGTTCTACCCAGTCCGTGACTTCTGCAGTATTCGTTGTGTAGATACCCTTCAGCTTGAAGTGTCTAGCCATGGGTTGGTAAGTGTATACTTCGAGCACAAGGGTTCCAGTGGAATTCGCCAGGGGTCTGGATGGAATTTTAGGTAGGGGACGTTGTTGCTCAATCTCCTGCTTTTGAACTTCAACCCGCTCTTTCAACATCTCGATTTGCTTCGTCTGAGCATCATAGAGATCAGTAAGTCTCTCGATGTCCTTACGACCTGTGTTGACCTTCTTGTTCTGAGCATCATTTAGGTCTGTCAATCGCTCAATCTCCTCACGAGTTGTCTTGAGATCGTTGGTCAGGGTAGCGATGGTGTTGACATGCTTTCCGTTGCGAGACACCTCGACATCGAATTCGTTGTTCTTTTGCTCAAGATGACGGCGGACAACAAGAAGATTCTCAAACGCTTGTTCGTATTGGGGCCAAAGCTGATCATACCTGTCCTTTTCGGCAGAGTTTTGTTTGCGCAGGGAATCTACCTGAATGGTTAATTCTGAGACTTTCTTCTGGAGTTCCATGTGTTCGAAGAGTCTTTCAAGAACCTCTACTGCCATCTCTTCGCTCTCGGCGATTGTGGGTTCGGTATTACAGTTGGTATTTGTGTCGCTATCCCTGTCATGCTTCGAGGGTGATTTGCCCTTGTATGTGGGACGACGGGAAGGTGTTGATTGCTCGACATGACCTGGACTCACAACCTTACTGTTGACTTCAGGCGGACGCTTCATAGGAGAGTTTCTAGCGACAAGAGTGGCCTTTTTAGTGCCCTTAGTAGGAGTGTCTGGGGGACTTGGACCTTCTACCAAGCGAGGCCTCTTCGGAGAGCACGGCACTTGGTTTCGTTCAGCTCTCCAGCGATTGTATTGGTCCAAGACATCTTGCTAGGCAAGGTTAGTCGCGAATGATCTTCCGAATGCAAAACACATCGCTTACCAGTCTGCGCTTCTGCGAGTGCGGGCGCTCAGGTTCACCTGCCATATTGCCTGAAACTTCCTGGAACATCTTTGACGAAGTACGTGAGCGACAATGTTTATTTGTTGTGGACCCGTGTTGGCAGGAGGAACCTAGGAACAAAAGAAAAGGTGAATATTTATAATGTCTCTGGCAGTGAAGGAAGACTCGGTGTATGATGAGGCAGTGGCGTCACGTGTTTGAGCCCTGCCTCGAGCGTGGTACTATTCTTTTTTTTACCTATGTACCCATTCTCAGAGACTCCTGAGGGACGAGAGACATGACACTCTGGCCGACTTGCTGGTTGGAAGCAAGCTGACTGGCTTGAGGTGCTCCCTAACTTCTCTCCAGATGGGTTCTGCGACATTTGAGAAACAGTTTAAAGGTCCCAGAGAATATTCACATATAGTACTGCTAGTGGCACCCGCACATTAGGCATGTGCGATTCGATGGAAGAAGGGCGTTCTTGCCACAACAACTGAACTTCATTTATCCCTCCAGACGCGTCGCGTCGCGTCGATACCTGCACTGCTTATCGGGCTCATCCACTGCCAAGTTGGGATGTGAGAAGGCATTTGTGATCCTCAATTTCAGTAGCTTGAGATCTTATTGATCTGGAGGCTGAAATGCCAGGTAGCTAGGCAGCTCTTTATATTGCTAGACGCATCTGTGCCGCACATGTGGGCAGCACGGAGCTGTGGTATGATAAAGGACAGATGCATGGTCTTCTTGGATAAGATTTGATCTCAGTTCAGCCTCGGCGGGTCTGATTTGCTCCGCATCCTGCAACCTTGGAGATGATGCCATGCGACTCCCGAGCTTTTTTCTCCAACAGCCCACGCCCTCCGTCTTTGCGCTCCACATCAACCACGGTCGTTTTTCTGCATCCTTCGGTGTTCAGGTGTTAGAATCGTTTCTCGATCATGGCACATGCACTAAGGACCTCTGTCCGGCGCTTTGCCACAGCAGCCGCTCGTGCAGCCACCGCAGAAACAGTCAATGCCTATGGCATCCGCGTCTCAAAGGCCCAGGGAGTCGTCGATACTCTCACAGGAGGTAGGCTGCTCCCGGACACCTCTCCGTCAGCACGTACATGCTAAGCAAACCTCAGCTATTGGCAATACCCCTCTAATAAAACTGAAGAAGCTATCCGCCGAGACGGGATGCAACATCCTGGGGAAAGCTGAATTCCAAAACCCTGGCGGTAGCATCAAGGACCGAGCGGCACTGTACGTCGTCAAGGACGCAGAAGAGCGTGGATTGCTCAAACCAGGCGGCACAGTTGTCGAGGGAACAGCCGGGAACACAGGAATTGGCCTGGCGCACGTCTGCCGCGCCAGAGGATATAAGCTCGTCATCTACATGCCCAACACGCAGTCACAAGGGAAGATCGACCTCCTGCGACTGCTAGGCGCTGAAGTCTACCCTGTACCTGCCGTGGCGTGGGAAAACTCAGACAACTACAACTGGCAGGCGAAGCGGCACGCCGAGCGACTGCAAAAGGAGGACCCCGAACACGGCGCGGTGTGGACCAACCAGTTCGACAACGTCGCCAACAGGAGAGCGCACATTGAGACCACGGGGCCCGAAATCTGGGCCCAGACAGACGGCAAAGTCGACGCATTCACCTGCGCGACCGGAACAGGCGGCACCCTCGCGGGCGTGACGCGCTTCCTTAAAGACGTGAGCAACGGGCAGGTCAAATCCTTCCTTGCTGACCCACCAGGCTCGGTGCTGTACTCCTACATCCGCTCCGGCGGACAACTCAAGGAGCGGTCTGGCGGGAGCATTACGGAGGGTATCGGACAGGGCCGCGTAACAGACAACCTCGAGAACGAAGTGAAGGATCTCGATGGCGCGCTCTTCATCTCCGACGAGAAGAGCATCGAGATGGTCTACCGCTGCTTGGACGAGGAAGGACTCTACCTCGGCGCGAGCAGCGCCCTCAACGTCGTCGCCGCAAAGGAAGTCGCAGAGAAACTCGGCCCTAACCATACTGTGGTGACCATGCTGTGTGACGGTGCCTATCGATATGCCGACCGCCTGTTCAGTGATAAATGGCTGCAGAGCAAAGGGCTGAGGGGCGCGATTCCCAAGCATCTGGAGAAATATATCGTCCTGCCGTAGAACGTAGGGGGGGAAAGAATGTTTCGGCAAGATACATAGGATGTAAAAATGAAAATTTAAATGAACATAATCATTTCAATTGATCCCTTGATTTTATATGTGGCTTTGAGACTTTTACATTTCGAAAACCTGAAGCGCCCCCGCCTGGGTCGTTCTCAATGAAACTTGAAGAGACGGTTTGCTATCCCAAGCCAAGCCAAGCGAGCCATCGAGGCTCTGCTCTGCAAAGGCTCCAATAATCTGCGAAGGGGGTTGAATGCCCAACTCATCAAATCCATCACCCATTCGCCTCATGTATTCTAACCAACCCAGCTCTCATTCCTGATACAGCTAATGCCCCGAATGTAAAACGGGGATCCCCACCACGTGCCCAGATCACCGTGGACATTGAACGGCTTCATATGGTCGCCGGTACAGTCGCGCTGGGGCCACATGATGCAGGTGCCGAACCAGCCGGTGCACTCGGTGGTGACCATGTCGTACAGGCCCTCGACGGGCACGGCATAGCAGCCGCTGTCGGGGTATTTGTCCAGCGGGAACGGCTCAGCCAACACGACGGTCGTGTCCGGTGGGATCCACTGCTTCTGGCGGAGGCGGAAGACGCAGCATTCGACGCATTCGGAGCTAGGGGGTGGTCAGAGATTGGTACTGAGGGGAGGAGAATTAGATGGGAAAAGAACAGTGACTCACCAGCCCGCAGCGGCGTTGTTGCATTTCTTCTTCTGCTTCGTCATCGTGGTGGCTGTCTGCACAGGCACGAAGCGCTCGTTGTCGGTCTTCTCTGCTTGAGGAGTGATTATTCCAGATTCAGAATCGGATTTGGCGAGGGCCTCCGCTGCTGCTGCTGCTGCTGCTGCTGAGGGGGCTCGCGGGTGTAGAGTCGGGGTACTCGCTTTATCTGGTGCGGAAGCCCTGCCTGTTTCTGTGAGTGCTTCGCCAGTTGGGATCTCTGCGAAAGTCGGGTCTCGGACAGGCCAATGCAGGGCAGGGGTGACGCTTGTCTTGAGTGGCGCAACTCCGATTCCTGTCTCGGTCAAGGCGTCATCTTCGGCTCGTTCTGCTCCTGCTGCGGTTGGTGCTCTGTGAAGTAGGTGTGTAGATAGGCCCGTCTTTGGTGGTGCGATGGCGATTAGTTCTTCTACTGCTGCTGAGGTGGCGACTATGAGCACGAGAACCATGAGGCTCAGATAGAGGTAGGCTTTCATCTTAGCTCGTAGTGAAGATATGGAAAGACTATCTTTCGGGCTTTTGGTCAGCTTAGTGGGTAGGTAGGAGAAAGTACACCGAGAACTGGTCAAATGACAACAGCTAGATTGATGAAGAATTGAGTGAGCGGAAGGAAAGGAGCAATGTAGCGATGAGAGCAAGGATGAGATTATCAAAAGTCGGAGTTGAGGAGTACAGTCATCGGACGGAGAGGACCCTGTTTGAGGCAGTCATTCATCTTTCGCAAACTCTGCCACCTCACCTCCAACTCAGGTGGTTCATCCACAAGAACGGGGCCCTGCCACGTCTCATATTGAATAATCGTGATTGAGTGGGCGGGTGAGTGACTAAGTTAGTCTTGGAAGAAATCGGTGTTCCTACCACGATTGATTGTAACTTGGTCCAGAAAAGGGTCGTGCCAGTATCCCATCACACAGGGTGATTGGACCTCATTGGAACAAAACCACACTAGTCTTCCATCTCTGCTCCATATCGACATATATGCATACACTTCCAGTGAATGATCTAAGGGCACGGCTCGGGGAAGTTCTCCTCACAGTATATGCCGTTCATCAGCTCCCACTACGTCGACGGAGTGCAGGAGCCCTCCCACGCGCCCGCGGAACCCACCTTGTCAATCAACAAGACACTGTGAGAAGAGCGCACAGCAGGAGCCAGCAAGATGCGTGAGATAGAAAAAAGCCGTCGGCATCGACGAGGCTGAAGCCCCTTAGGCGGGAGGGGCCGCGCTAAAGCAGGATAGCTAAGCATGACGGAAAACCTCCGTTGAGGTTTGAAGCCCTCGAGCCAAAGTAGCTGACCTGATCTTCCTTCTCGGGGTCTCTGATACGAGAAAGTATAAGTTAATATCGAGTTGAGTAGACGCGGTGAGATCTGACATGGTGATTTTGGATTTTGAGTGACGATCATATGCATGTTCGCCCCATGGCCTAGGGGTGCCTAGCCGGCTGCGATGATCTCACCTAAGCGAGCATTTGGCTATGAGTTCTGGGGAAGGAGTGGCCTTGGTTGGACGCTTGAAGAGCAATCGCATTGGTATCAGCAAGAAGCTGCTGATTCAGCGCTTTCACTACCAGTGTTAGAAGAGTAATGGCTGGATGGTAGAGTCGCAGATACCGAGGTCGTATTTTATGAGCAAGGGCAAAATCCTGTTATCGGCCCGAAAAAGGAGAGGGGGCGAATCGGACGCCTTGTCTGAATTGCATGAAGCATCTATTCTGTCGTCAGCAACGAAATGTAACTGATCCAAGGTGTTAGAAGCACATAACATTAATGATGCAGAAAGCCAAATGATTTTTTATTCGAGTGCGCCGTGCCCCGGCCTCAGAATAACGGCGCCCCTAAGTATGTCTATCAATACGTCTAGCAAAGTGGTAATGTAAATCTCAGGTGGTTGATGGGTTCGTGAGCCCTCATGTACACGCTGTAATTCGTAGCCTGTTATTTATTCCCGGTCAACATCTGTGGAACAACAACGATAATCTTCGTTTCCCGTTTAGATCCAGATCCAAGGAGAAAATGAATTAGTGCTTTGCGGTGACCTTGTCACCAGTCAGTTTTTCGACGGCTTCCTTTGCCCTGTGGGAGATTGGGTTAGCATATGAGATCAAAGATTGAGTCTGGGGATAGAACTTACATGTCTCCCAAGGCAACCATACAAACCGTTTGCCAAACACCCAGGCCGATGCGAGGAGTGACGCCACGGTATAGACCTTTGAGACCGTTGGTCGAGTAAATATAACTGAATGTCTTTCCGACAGTCAAGTTTTTGGGCCGGTTGGGGTCAACAGTCTTGCTCTGCATCTCAACTCGAATAACCTCGATGGGCTGATTCCAAGCAGAGAGACCACCACCGAGAGTGCTGGCAATGACTTTCTCGTAGCCATTTAGTTTCTGACCGTCCTCCTTACCAGTGACTTTTCGAATTCCAGTCTCTGCTAATCTGGAGAGACCGAATCTTGAGCCCCAGTTGGTGGTTTGACGGATGGCAACTGCGTTTACACCCTTGTTGATACCCCTGATACCTTCTTTTCTGTAGATATCTGCAAATGTGGCAAATGTAGAAGGGGGCTTGACGCCTTGAGCAGCAAGCTTGTGTTGTGTGATCTCCACTGTCTTCATACATGTGCAGAAACCCATGGTCGCGTATGCCTGGGCCACACCTCCGACCATACCACCAGCGATACCGCTGACGAAGTTTCCAGCGCCGAATGTCTTTGCATAATATTCAGCCTCAGAGGCAACGAAAAGGAGAACGGCGCCCTTCGTTGAGGCTTCAATCCAAGCCCAGGGGATGAGACCTTGGTAATCTGTCGACGCATGAAAGTCAGTACCGAGGTCTTTCAAAGGAAAAAGTCCACGTGTTAATTGCTTCTGTTCACTTACATCCAAGAACACCACCACGGCCCCAGATTCTCGACATGGCACCTGCGAAGGTGTCGCTACGATTTGCTGCCATGGTGGTCTTGACAACTTCCAGAGGTTGACCAAGGGTGGTCACCTCGAACAGGTTGAGACCAGCACCAAGGAGAAGATTACTGAACTTGACTGGCTTCTTCTCGATCTTTTGGGTGCCAGCAATGGGCGCGGTGATGGCTGCGGGAGCGGACATTGTTGATGGTTGTGCTTTGTGAAATGCCCTGACCAAGGGAATAGGAGGGCTTCGTCGCCTGTAGTGATGTAAAAGGAGTGGAGAGGGAGAGCGAGTGTTGCGAGAGAGGGAGAACTATCGAGAAGGGCGTTGATGGGGTAGGGAAACGGAAATATTAGTGAAGACTTGAGTAGTATGCAGGATCAAAGAACGAGGTACAAAATAGTAGTAAGATGATACGGTAGTAGGATTGTCTTGACTCGAGTCTTTCTAAAGGTTGAGCAGCGCAGGCGGGTGTGGAGATTAAAGATTACGGTAATAATAGGGAAAGCTGACACAAGCAGATAATCCAGCAACTTTTTTTGGGTAGGGAAGGGCAGGGCAGGGCAGGGCAGGGCATAGAATTTCGGAGTCTTGTTTGCATCTCCATTCAGCGGCCCTTCAGCTGAACTCTACAAGGAGGGGAGGGCAGGAGGAGTCGTAGTAGCACTCCGTACGCCATACTGTTAGGGGCGACCATGGGTACTCGGTACCTAAGGTACCTACCTAGGTGGGTATGTACGGAGTACCTCCAAGGGCTCCTTCTCGTAGGCTCTTACGCCTAACTACATAGGTACTTAGGGCACAGACGCCCTGGTACCGAGCTTCCACAGACCGTCTGTTCACGGAGTATTATTGGCCTTGGAGGGAAGGTTCACCAGATTGTGATGTAGCCCGGCCAGATTTCCATCTGGACAAGCCCCCTGTGTCTGGCCGGTCTGTACCTCCCTCCGTGTCCTCGTACTCCGTACCTCGTTCGAACTCCGAGGTAAACAGTACCTAGCACCCTGGGAGTTATGGGTGTCTCGCCCACCCGCAGCCTCCCCGTGAGCCCCCCATCATCCCCCAAAACAGATTAGCTTCGGCGGGCGCAGCTGCTCACTGACACCCAAAGGCCCTCCCACGGAACGCGAGTGACCAGGGGCAGTTGGGCTGAGGATGCCTGGGGTCCCTTCGCCGGAGATCGCTCCCCTTAGCCTCCATGTGTGATGCCGCTGAGGCGTTGAATAACCCGCCGACAGGTGCTAGTTCCTCGTAGTCAGTCCGCATCTCGGTTGATTCCTGCTATTGTGGGGCGGATGCTTCCGTTGTTTTTGCCCAACGCCTCAACGTGTCCACCAAAAAAAGAGGTGAGATCATGCATGCAGTACTCCGTACTGCAACGAAGACCCGAGTGCACAGATCGTAATTAAAACTTTTACCCACCGAGTGCATACTTGGTTGAACATTTTCATGTCCATGTCCCACACCGCTCGATCAAGTGCGCGCGCGGAGGATGGTGTCTTCATCCTTCGATAGCAGAAGCAAGATATAGTAAATTTTGTAACTCAACAATACTGGCTGGCATCAATTACAAGAGTCCTACAATTCGCAGTAATCCTCGCCGCAGAGCGTCAGGCTCGCCGGCCTAACAGCCTCTCTGGGGCTACCATCCCACCCCCTTTCCCTGTAGAACCAGACTAGTTCATCGCATTGTACATTCCTTGCTTCTTGTCGCCCAGGCTGCACCCCATTTACAATGAGGCTCCCACAAGTTTGGCATATGCCTCAGTGCTGAAGGACTTCGGGCGCTCAATCGGCGCACCGAGAGCACGATCAATGATGAGTTGAGGCAACACACCAAGAGCACGGGAAACACCGAACAGGACGGTGTAGTAGTTGGCCTCTGTGAGACCGTAGTATTGGAGGAGAACACCGGAGTGCTAGATGAGTGTTAGTTCTCAATTCCATAAGATACGTAGGGCTAACTTACAGCATCAACGTTGGGGTAAGGATTCTTGGTCTTTCCGTGCTCGGTCAAGACACCTGGCGCAATCTTGTACACCTGGCTGACAAGCTTGAACATGGGGTCTTCCGGTAGTTTGCGGAGAGCGAACTCTCGCTGCGACACGTATCGAGGGTCAGTCTTGCGGAGGACTGCGTGTCCGTAGCCGGGAACAACACGGCCAGCCTTTAAGGTTGACCAGAGATAGTCGGTAATGGCTTGGTCGCTAAGATCATCGCCAACAGACTCCTTCATTTTGGTCAACCACAAAAGAACTTCCTGGTTAGCAAGTCCGTGCAGCGGTCCAGCCAACCCGTTGAGACCAGCGGCGAGAGAGAGGTATGGGGAGCTGAGCGCACTGCCAACCAGATGAGTGGTGTGTGCGCTGACGTTGCCACCCTCATGATCACTGTGAATGGTCAAGTATAGGCGCATCAACTCAATGAAGTCGGTATTGTCGCCGTAGCCCAGTTGGTTCGCCAAGTTCCATCCGTAATCCTTATCTTTCTGAATAGCAGCAACCTTGCCGTCCTTGTAGATGTTACGGTAGATCTTTGCGGCGATAGTAGGGAGCTTAGCGATGAGATTCTGGGAGTCTTCGAAGGTGTAGTGCCAGTATTCCTTCTTGTTGACACCCTTGGCGTACGCTTTGGCGAACTCGGAGGTCTGTTCGAGGGCAACGACGGCAATGGAGAACTGTGCCATCGGGTGAAGATCGCTGGGGCAGCGGTCGATAAGCTCCTCAACATGTTTTGGAAGCTCTGAACGGGCAGCCCAGTCGGCAGACAAGTCGCGGACTTGCTGTTCGCTGGGGACCTCTCCGGTCAGGAGGAGCCAGTAAAGGCCCTCAGGGAGAGGCTCTTGTCCACCTGGAGCCTTGGGAAGCAACTCCTGGCACTCAGGGATGGTCTTGCCACGGAATCTGATACCCTCTTCAGAGTCGAGGACCGATCCTTCCCAGACCAAAGACTTGATGCCTCGAGCACCTCCATAGACTTGGTCTAGGGTGACCTCACCAACGACCTTGGATCCATACTCTTTTCTGAGAGTCTTGACCTTCTCGATCTCGGCAGGGAGCTTGTCCGCAAAGGTTTCTTTCAAAGACTAGAGACACAGAGGTGAGTATCGGAGCTCCCGGGACGACTGCATATGCTTACTTTGGTGCTAGCACAGCGAATGCCATTGAAAGCAGCTTGTTGAGCAAATGGTCTGGAGGAAATTGCAGAGGAGCGAAGCAAATTGCTTCCTAGCCGGAGGGAAGAGGCCATGATGAGACGAAGAAGACAAATGAATTCAAGAGAGACAGAGAGAAGTCTTGATGAAGGAGCGCAAGAAAATGGTAGCTAGGAAAAAAGTTATTAAGTACTGAGCAGGACTCAATTGGTGAGGAGAAGTTGAGTTCAGGGAGGATAATTAGCAGCTGGAGTTTCGCCAAAGCTAACTTAGCTTACATACTTGCACGTTGAGGCAAGCACTCAGGAAGTCTGTGCTGGTGCCATCAAGCTGCTAGCCTGCTAGGGGCTAAAGGAGTGGAATTGTAATCGTAGTTGCCCCCCGAGCGCCCCCAAAATGCCACCAACACGGCTCCAGGGAAAATTTACTAGGGGCCTAAGCACGGAAAGACAGAAGTCCCCGCTCCTTCGCTACAAGGAATCCAATAATCCAAGGTTGGTACCTATGTAGATATCTTTCCTCCGTACCAATTATTATGTACGAATGGTAATTTTGGGTCAATTTGGTCGCAGGTCGACCAGCGAACAGCCAACGAGCCTCGATCATCCAGGATCACCGGCGACCGGACGCGGCATCGTGGCATCAGGCCCAGCAACCAGTAGCCAGCCCTGTACTCCGTATGAAGGCAGAAGAGCTCCACTCTGTCAATACTTTTCGCACTCCGAAAGACATCCAAGTCACACCCATGCACCGGAGATTACCCACGTGATCAAACAGGTGTTTGTTCTGTTTGCTCTGTTTGCTCTGTTTGCTGCACATGTATCAATCACGTGTGATTTTGTCATCTCACTCTGTACGGAGGAGCACTACTCCATCAGCGACCACACCATGTGACATTAATAGTGTGGATTATGACTGTGTCTACGCTCTGCCTCTCCGGCAGCTTTTGCCTCTATCGGCTGTTACCTCCGCTTTTTTCTCCCTCCCTTTTCCTTTTCCCAGCCGTCCTCCTGACACCTCATCACCTCACCCTCTTCCAACGACACCTATTTCATCCTCCATCACCTCATCATCGTCGACTCATATTCGCGTCCTGCGCATACGTAGCGGCATCACCTTGTAATCAGCGCTGACCAGATTCTTTATTGCTGTACCTTGAACGATAGTATCCCCTCGTTCCTGCAAACCGTCATCGGAAAAGTCTTCACCAAAGACGCAGGCGTCCTTGCCACCTGGACCGTAGACAGTCACAGAGTTTGGGAAAGGAAAGAGAAGAAAAAGAAAAAGTCTCGCTGCTATAGCACTCACACACTTGTTTTCATCTTCATCTCACTTGTACCTGACAAGTCTGTAAGATATCTCGTGGACACAACAACGCGCTTCTTATTACCAGACCTCCCTCAGCTCTAGCAGAAGAAACTTTTCATTGCTATCGACCTAGACCAAGATTCTTGCAATACTTGTAGGCAAGAACCCTTCGATATGTCGTCCGCAGTAGCGGAGCTGGACTCGATCCTGCAGTCCATGCTCAACCTCAAACCCCCAGGAGTCTCTGGTTCTAAGATCAACGCCATCACGACCCTCTGCACCGCCAACATCCAAGTACGTCTACCCGCTCTTTGTCGCGCATGTCCCACTGACATAGTTCCTAGTCCGAATCAGTCCTTCTCCAAAAGATCTATACCCACTTCAAGAAGACCCCTGGAACACACAAGTTGGGAGTACTCTATGTTGTAGACTCTGTAACACGACAATGGGTAGATCAAGCCAGAAAAACAGGTCAACAGCTCGGTAGTGGAGCCCCTGATGGCACATTCGCAGCTGGAGTAACTCGAGTGACTGAATTGCTTCCCGTCCTGATGAACGACATTACTGCAACAGCCCCTGAAGATCAAAAGGTATGGTTGAAATCTCTATCGCATTACTGTTATCGCGACGGTCACAATTCCAGACGCCTCTCGTTCTTGGCTCGGCGCCGAGACGACCATAGAACGTGATTCCAGTTCATTTAATTCTCTTCATCTCTGAATCTTGCTCACCTTTTTATTTCGTTCACAGGTCAAAATCAAAAAGCTTCTTGAGATCTGGGAGCGATCAAACACTTTTCCCGGCCCCTTGCTTACCTCTATCAAAGAGAAGCTTGACGCACCTCGAGGTAAATCCCCCATTCATAACGTTCTGGACGTGGAGTTTCCATTCGTCGACAGCTATCTAACTTCCTTCCCCAGTTTCCACAACCCCAGAAGGCTCCCCAGTCCCCGGATTCGTCCCCTTTGGCCAACATCCTACTCCTAACCCCGTAACAGCAGCACCAGCAGCATCTTCCCAGCAAGACACTTCTGCTATTCTGGAAGCCCTCAAGAACATGGCAAAGCAGAATGCTGCACCACAGCAAAACCCAGCTGTACCCGCCCAATCTAGTTTGAATAATCTGTTAGGCTCGCACAATGGAACCCTTCAGCCAACCAGTACCGTAAACCCAGGTCTTGCTCCTACTGTCAACAACGCGCAGGGTGTAAATCCACTTGGAGCATTGTTCGCTGGCATGAGTAATGGTGCACAAAGTCAGAATCCTGCAAATGTTCCTCAGAACCCTCTTGCTGCTTTTCTTCCTCAAGCACGAGCTCCTGTTACGATGGCGCAGAATCCTGCTCCTGTAACTCAAGATACTCAAGCTCAATTGCAACTTCTGCAGCTTTTGGCTGCTCGAGGCATTCCGCCTGATCAATGGGCTACCGCTCTCCAATTGTTGAACATGCAAGGTGCAAGCAACGGCGTAAATGGAGGACCCTTTCCGCTTCCTGTGCCAGCCACCAACAACTGGGCTGGGCAAGCAGGCGAGTCATCACGTGATACGCACACCCGATCTCCCCCGAGCCAATACAGACGTCGGTCTCGTTCACCCGGATATGATAGACGACGCGATCTATCTCCTAGACGTCGTCGAGATAGCCCTGGAGCTGATCAGTATCGTAATGATCGCGAAGGCCGACGAGGCAATGATTACCGTCAACGCAGCCCTGCTGGTAGACGAGGACGAACACCCACTCCACCTGGGGACCAGACGCTCCCACCACCAGGCCCCAAAAATGTATCAAAAGATCCCAGTTTGCCCAAGGGTCATATAAAAGTTTACAGCCGCACTTTGTTTGTGGGTGGTGTCACGTCTTCTGAATCTCATCTCCGGTCCCTCTTCAGCCAATACGGAGTTGTTCAAACATGCATCGTCAACGTGGACAAGCGCCATGCATTTGTGAAGATGATCAATCGTCGAGACGCAGAGAGGGCTCGTGATGGAATGGAAGAGTACAAGACCGGCGATACTCAACTTCGTGTATGCACCATCATCCCCTGCTTTTCTCCTACGATGCTAACATGGATACAGACCAAATGGGGCGTAGGCTTCGGGCCACGTGACTGCAGCGATTATCAAACGGGTGTTAGTGTCATTCCAATTGAACGCCTGACAGATGCCGATCGCAAGTGGCTACTCACCGCCGAATACGGTGGTACTGGTGGATTACCCATCGAGCAATTCATGGTGGTTGAGGAGCCCGACATTGAAATTGGTGCTGGTGTGTCTTCAAAGGGTAAGTTCCCAATGCTTGAACGGAAAACTTTAATGCTAACTCTCGACAGCCATGAGTCGACGAATTGCTACAGATCAGGGTGGAAGACGAGGTCCTCAATCATCCCGAGTTCCAGGAGGGCGAGATGACCGACACCGAGACGACGATCGACGACACGACCGCAATGACCGATCAGGTGCAAATATGGGATCTATGCCTCCATTTCCTATGAACTTCAACAATCCCAATGGCATGCCAATTTTTCCCCCAGGATTCCAGTTCCCATTCCAGCAACAGAATCAGGACTAAATATACCCAGGCTGAAAATAGCAACCAACAACGATTGTGACAGTTTGCAAAGGCGTTCCGGCATTCGAATGCAGCACGAGACGAAGGCTGTGAGTCTCGAGTGATACCCTCTTGTACAGAACCCATTGACGTCGGTCCTGGCGCCAGGTTAATAAGCGGCATTGAGAATGCTATGGTCTAATAGTACTTGGTGGATGTGTGATTAAGATTTCAGAACAGTTGACATATGCTGGGACATGGGCATCGAAGCTTCTAAGCAGTGTGGTTAAACCACACACGGGGTGAACAATCCTTAGGAGGAGCTCATTGCCCTTGGGCAGTTGTCTACTCGAGTTGTTTACAGTAAAACAGATAGTTTCTTCTGAATTAAAATGGCAATTGCTTATGAATTCAAATTGGTTCTACTCACTTCCGGTTGACCTGCTATCTTACACAGGGTGGTCTGAGAGGAGAACATGTGGGGAAAGTCACATGGCCCACGTGCCTCCTGGAGCACATGTTGCAGGCGACCAGGAGTGAAATACGGAGGACTTCAAGCCAGTCAAGAATAAAAGTCGATCCGTTCAAGAGAGAGGCACCGCCTCCATCTGGCAGACCCGTCCGATGTCGTGATCCAGTAGCCTTCGAGGATGCGTGTCGCCAAGGGAAAGACAGGGAAGTCAAGAGATGATTAAGGGCCTTGTGCAGAGCCTTGGCTCGAGTATCATTTGCAGACGTAAAGTCGGTGGTGCGAATGCAGGTCAATAATAGCCCAGGCTGAAAATGGCAGTTAGACTTTCCACGCATTGCGGGGGTAAGTTCGGAGGGCCTACGGATAGGCTTTCCAAAGGTCTACGGGTGGTGGATGGGTGGCCATCCGGGGCCCACGGACTCCAAAAGAGCCCCCCGCTCAACCAGGTATCCTTATCATTCGGCGCGCTGGGCGAGGAGCCACTGGGGGCGACTGGCCCAGCCATGCCTGTGGCGCTGGGTCACCTGTGCTCTGGACCGCGGGTCACCAGGTAGTCCCCATAATAATCCCCGTCCATGCTCAGGCTCAGGCCAAAAGTCACCACCTGCGCTCGCATATCGTCACCACACCACAAACTTCCATTTTACATTTCCATCCTCTACTACTACGAACTGCTGCCGTACTGCTTTCTTCCAATATATCCTTCTTGCCCCAGTCTGTGTGGCCTTCATTCCACGACAGTCGCGCTTGCCAATAGTTGTATCCTCAACACCAGATTCAGCTCCTCGTTTCATTTTCGTCGCACCCCATGGATCTGACTTAGAGCCAACGATTTACTTCTCCATATCTTAGCCAATATGGTAGCAGACATACCTTCCGACGCTAGTTCCGCCGGCTCAGTCCTCATCAAAACTCCTCCTCATATACATATCAGTGTCGCTGAGGACCCGGAGAAGGCTAGCCATCACAATGGCCATATGTCTAGAGAGGCCCGGAAGCATTCCAGAGTCGAGTGGGAGGATGAGGACGAAGATGAGGACTTAGACGCCCTCATTGAAGAGCTCGAGTCAAACGATCCAGACGCTGAACTCCAAGAAGAGATCGAGGTTGTGGGCGTCGCACGATCTGTTCCAGAGGAAATGCTCCAGACCGATACTCGGGTCGGCCTTATTGAGCCGGAGGTTGTCGCCCGGCGCAAAAAGTATGGCCTCAACCAGATGAAAGAAGAGAAGGAAAACCTGTTGCTGAAATTCTTGGGTTATTTCGTCGGTCCCATCCAGTTCGTTATGGAGGTACGCATCATGATCCTAACCAACACCCAGCTTAGCACCAGCTTTGTACTTTTACTGATCTTTTGTGACACAGGCTGCAGCCATCCTCGCAGCTGGCCTCGAAGACTGGGTCGATTTCGGAGTCATTTGTGCCCTCCTCCTTCTCAACGCCACCGTCGGCTTTGTTCAAGAGTTCCAGGCCGGTTCGATAGTGGAAGAATTGAAGAAGACCCTAGCTCTCAAAGCAGTAGTGCTGAGAGAGGGTCGCCTGATTGAGATCGAGGCTCCGATGGTTGTGCCTGGTGATATCCTCCAGCTCGAAGAAGGCACAATCATCCCTGCTGATGGTCGGATCGTGACCGAAGATGCTTACATCCAAGTCGACCAGTCCTCGATTACCGGAGAGTCTCTTGCTATGGACAGGACCCTCGGAGATACATGTTACGCTTCGTCAGCAGTCAAGCGAGGGACATGCTTCATGGTAGTCACGGCCATCGGAGATCAATCTTTTGTTGGACGAGCGGCTGCTTTGGTCAATGCTGCCTCAGGTGGTAAGGGCCATTTCACAGAAGTATTGAACGGCATTGGAACGGTCCTCCTTGCTCTCGTCGTTTTCACCCTTCTGGTGGTTTGGGTATCATCTTTCTACCGCTCAAATGATATAGTTACCATCCTACGATTTACCTTGGCTATCACCATTATCGGAGTTCCTGTCGGCTTGCCTGCTGTTGTCACCACCACTATGGCTGTTGGTGCAGCTTATCTGGCAAAGAAGAGGGCCATCGTACAAAAGCTCTCCGCAATCGAGTCACTTGCTGGTGTTCAGATTCTCTGCTCCGACAAGACCGGCACCTTGACCAAAAACAAGCTATCTCTCCACGAGCCATATACCGTTCAAGGTGTGGAACAGGATGACCTCATGCTTACAGCTTGTCTCGCTGCCTCCAGAAAAAGAAAAGGCATGGATGCTATCGACAAAGCCTTCCTGAAAGCTCTGCGATATTATCCTCGTGCGAAGCAAGCACTGTCCAAATACAAAGTTGTACAATTTTTCCCCTTTGACCCAGTATCAAAGAAGGTTAGTGCAATTGTGGAATCACCCCAAGGAGAGCGCATAATTTGTGTGAAAGGTTCTCCATTGGTTGTCCTGCGGACAGTCGAAGAAGATCATCCAATCCCAGAGGAAATCGACATAGACTACAAGAACAAAGTGGCAGAATTTGCAACTAGAGGTTTCAGATCTCTTGGTGTTGCTCGAAAGCGAGGAGAGGGATCATGGGAAATTCTCGGGATCATGCCCTGTGCAGACCCACCACGACATGATACCGCCAAAACTATCAATGAAGCAAAATCGCTGGGACTTTCCATCAAAATGCTTACAGGTGATGCTGTCGGGATTGCCCGAGAAATGTCAAGACAACTTGGCTTGGGAACCAATGTGTTTAATGCCGAGAGGCTTGGGCTCGCGGGCGGCGGCACAATGCCTGGATCCGAGGTTTACGACTTTGTTGAAGCTGCTGATGGTTTTGCTGAGGTTTTCCCACAACACAAATATAATGTGGTCGAGATTCTCCAACAGCGTGGCTACCTTGTTGCTATGACCGGAGACGGTGTCAATGATGCTCCATCCTTGAAAAAAGCGAACACAGGCATTGCCGTCGAGGGGGCCTCCGACGCAGCAAGATCAGCAGCGGATATTGTATTTCTGGCCCCAGGTCTCTCGGCAATCATCGATGCGTTAAAGACATCGCGACAAATATTCCACCGCATGTACGCATATGTGGTATATCGCATTGCTCTTTCTCTCCATCTCGAGATTTTCCTTGGTCTTTGGATTGCCATCCTCAACCGATCACTCAATCTGAAATTAGTCGTCTTCATCGCCATCTTTGCAGATATTGCAACACTGGCAATCGCCTATGACAACGCGCCTTACTCAAAGACACCCGTGAAATGGAATCTACCCAAACTTTGGGGAATGTCCATTTTGCTTGGAATCGTCCTCGCTGCTGGAACCTGGATCGCCCTGACCACAATGATTGTCCAAGGTGAGAACGGCGGTATCGTTCAGAACTTTGGTCACACAGATGCTGTACTTTTCCTGCAAATCTCGCTATCGGAGAATTGGTTGATCTTCATTACCCGGGCCAATGGTCCATTCTGGTCGAGCATTCCATCCTGGCAACTCACTGGTGCTATTCTACTTGTTGATATTTTCGCCACCTTCTTCTGCCTCTTCGGATGGTTCGTTGGAGGACAGCAGACTAGCATCGTTGCTGTGGTTCGAATCTGGCTCTTTTCTTTCGGTGTGTTCTGTGTAATGGCCGGTGTATATTACCTCCTTCAAGACAGCGTCACCTTTGATGATATTGTGCACGGACGAAAGACGAGAAACAACAAGGTGCTCAAAAAAAGAGACATGGAGGATTTTCGTAAGTACTGCTACATCCTTTGTATTTCTGCGTGGGCTAATACTTCCCTTAGTTGTTTCCCTGAATCGCGTATCCACCCAGCATGAGAAGGTTGCGTAGGAGTAACCATTGCTACAGGGTGTCTTCACGAATTCACGGTCCTTGAATACTCCTGCGGGCCGACTGGTGCCTCTGCTTCCACCAGGAAAGTACCTAGCTTCTCACAAGACCAGTTCTGGGGAAATCATTCTACAGAATATCCAACGCCCGAGGCCGTTGAGTGCTCTGGAATATTAATACTCCTGGCTCAAGTTTCCTGACCGGGATCGCGGGTCATTAACTACTCCAGCCTGGCCCACAGCTTGCCATCGAGAATAGGGTTTTAGGAAGCGCTTATACGGCGCAACGAACCAGAACGACGACCAGCATTACTTACGACTTTTAACGCATCACTAATGCACTGTTAATCAGGAAGCGACATACATAATCGATACCCACAAATGCTATAGAAGCGATGGCCTTATTATTTGAACTTTAGACTAATGCCAACCGAGATGCGCAATATGCTGCTGAAGTGGGAAGCCCAGGGGATGTGCAACAACAGAAGCCTCGCTGACAGTCGAGCGAGAATACAAGGCTTCCCGCTTCCTCGCTGATAGGGAGCTTTTTTATAGTATCACGAGCTTCACACGAAGCGACACGTCCGTACATCGTAGAAGATGCACTCAAGGACTCTAGTGACTAGTATTATTATAATTGACTGATAGTTTCACAAACTCTAGCCTGCGTCAGAGAGATCAGTGAGAAAGGAAGTCATTAATGACTGACGTGGTTTCGATGGAGTCTAATGTTAATCTCCTATAGTACTATACCTCTCAGAAATCTTCCATCACAGTAATGCTAGGAAGCAACGTGGTGGCTTCATTTGCTCCTTCTGCAATCTGCATCTGGTGGTGCGTAGATCGGCCCTGCCCAAACTTATTTCACGTGAACACGCGACATCAACGACGCGACATCGACGCGAGTTCAGCCGCACATGGCACTTCACAAACACCTCCTTTCAAACCTCTTCCTTCATCCGAAATTGAGACTGATAACAATGCATTGTATTAACTTCGTATAGCTTGATTTATATTATGCTACTACCTCCATTCGTAGCTTCCTGACAGGCAGCTATGTGCTGCTCAGCAAAACCCCCGCCCTGGGAGCGTATCCGCAGACACAGACATCTATGGCATCTAAATCAGAATTCCAGTTCAGGTGGCTCGTCGAGCTGCTCGAGCGATTGAGCCTCACGGACAGGGGCAAGCCACTTTCCCTCGATCTCGCCCGCCAACACACGTTCTCCTGGTTTGAGGATCATGGCGACAAGATTGTTCGGCATGGTCCCTCTGCCCTGGCTTTCTTGGCGTGTCTCCTCCCACACCGTCTTCCACATCGTACCTATGGACTACGAGAAAAGCGGTTGGCTGATGTTGTAGCCGATGCACTCTGGCTACCCGATCCTGGTCCCAGACGGTTGATGTTGGAGAGCTGGACTCCCGGGACCGATTTTGCAACACTTGTTGAGGTGGTCATGCATCAGGCAGAAAACCTGCCGGCGCACAAGAAAGTCACTCTTGAAGACCTAGATGCTGCCTTATGTGAACTCGCCGCGAACTCGGGCTCTCCGGCACCACAAATGCAGCACTTCAGAACCAAGAGGCCGCGGCACAGAATTCTTGAACCAATCCTGAAGCGATTGAGCAGCAAGGAAGCAAAGTGGCTGATGCGGATGCTGCTCAAATCTTACGAGCCGGCGACGATTCCAGAACAAACAATTCTGCGGTCATTCCACTTTCTCCTTCCTGATCTACTTGCGATTCAGAATTCTTTTGAAGCAGCGATAGAGACTCTGAACCACGAAGCGCTGCGGAAGATACCGCCCGACCCTCCTGTCAAAGATGGGAGTGAATTTCGTCAACTTGCCGCCAAGTGCATCCTCCCGAAGCTCGGAGTTATGATACAACACCAACCTTATGATAAGGGACGCAGCATCAATCACTGCTATAACATGGCAGATCGTCGTACGATGAGTGTCGAAAGGAAATATGACGGAGAATTTTGTCAAATTCATATTAACATGTGCAAACCTCTCGATCAGCGAATCCAAATATTTTCTAAAAGTGGTAAAGACTCTACAGTCGATCGTGGAGAGCTTCATTGGGCTATCGAGCAAAGTCTGCAACTCGATGATGTGGAATGCAAGATAAAATTGAACTGTATCCTTGAAGGGGAGCTCCTGGTCTGGAGTCGATCAGAAGAGAAGATTCAGCCCTTTTATGAAATACGCAAACATGTGCTCCACGGTGGTAGAAGAATTGGGACTGCTGCCGACTCTCCTAGAAACAAGGATGATAATCTTATTATCATGTACTATGACTTGTTACACCTCAACAATGAGTCGTGGTTGAATGCTCCCTTGAAGGATCGGAGATTGTGTTTGGAGAGCGTCGTCAACCAAATGAAAGGCGTTGGCATGGTTGGTACGCGTAATGTGATAAATTTTGGGCTTAGAGATGCACAAAAGGCACTGTGCGATCTCTTTGTACACAGTATTAACCAGAGATGGGAGGGGCTGGTGCTGAAAAGTGTGCAAGATTCATATTTTTCATGGGAGCGACGCCCCAGGGTGATCAAACTCAAGCCAGACTATGTCACTGGACTTTCGCCAAGCGTCGACCTTTGCATTGTGGGTGGGTTTCGAGAGCAGCTCGCTGTTGACCAACTTGCAGTGGGGGATCTTTCATGGACTTCGTTTTATCTCGCTTGTTTCGACAACAAGGATGAGGTAGAAGAACTCCAGGCTCTGCCAAAGTTTCGGGTAGTGGATGTGCTTACCACCAACTGCATCACGAAGGCTGATCTCATTCACCTAAACAGGGAAGGCCAGTATCGAAGGATAAACGGTGCGGAAACTCATCGACATTTTACGATTTCTTTCGAAAGAAAGCTCGACAAACAAGGGGCCCAATTCTTTAGAAAGCCCTTTGTTGTTGAGGTGAAGGGGGCAGGCTTCGACAAGCCTTCTGATGCCGCATATTTCACTCTACGCTTCCCCCGAGTTAAGCTACACTTAGACCGGACGTATGTTAACACCAGTTCCTTTGACGAGTTGCAAGCAACGGCAAGGGGAAGCTTTGAACTCCTCAGTGACTCTGATACGGACGATGTTCTTCAACGTATACTGAAAGCCAACGGGAAGCACACTATCGTCGACGAAGGGTGGTCACAAGAGACAAGTCGTGAAACAGCAGGGACCTCTACAGCCTCGACGCGTGGAAGGCCCAACTACTTGCCAACTGCACACGCGGCGGGTAACTCCCGGGCACCAGTCCGGCCCATTGGTGATTCTCACCCAACAACGGCTGTGCGCACTGAGGAACTTATTACTCCTCCACCATTGAATCGGCAGCCACCCGGATCAAAACTGCAGCCTTTCCATCCAAAACGAACAGAACCTCAAGGTCAAGTCCCGGGGCCTGATGAAGAGCAGGACCCGTACATAGGCTCGACCCGGACGACGTATCTTCCGCTCAGTGAAATGTTGAATCCTCCAGAGAGCCGTGGGCTTAAGAGAACCCTGCAACAAGAGATTGATAGGGAAACAGCCCAGACTACAGGTCATAAAAGACGAAAAGGTCAGTCTGGTGCAGCTGTTCGACGTCGAGGAGGAGCGTCGTCACCAGCTATGTTAAATCCAACCCCTGTTATGAAGCGGCTCCAATCCACTGTCCCAGTCGGCAGCCGCTCAAGGGAGGTTGCAGTCCATGTTTTAGCTCACATTTGTCGAACTCCGAGTCCAGACGCTGCAGATTCAATCAGTCAAATTCTCACATCTCATTGGTGTTTAGGGACAGACAACAGAAGGTTTGGGGGTCGGTCTCGATGTGGATGCCCAAATTGCAAGCTGATTCTGATCATAGCTGCAGATGAGTCCAAACTAGATGATATCGCTATAGATCTCAAAAAAACGTCCGTTGCTGTTGCCGACATTCGGAGGCAAGCTCTAGAGAAGATGGCAGTCCGTTCCAAGTTCATAAATTTGATGGATGAAGGAGGGGGCCAGGACCAGAAACTGGTCATTTTTCTTCTCAAATCGGCAAAGACGGCGATATCTGCAATTGAAAAACAGCTCAACGCAATGCCAAATGCTTATGAGGGGCACACCGCACAACTTAACAAGGTCTTCAAAGACCATTTTGCTGGATCCATCCATTTCTCCTTTCCTAAACCATTTTTCTCTCCGACAATGGCTTTGTCGGTTCTACAGGGCGCCAAAGAATCGCCAGGCTTCGCAATCCAAGACGTCAACGAAACGCATGCACGCTTTGCACGTGTGATCGCCTCGGGCCTCCCCATGCAATCTACGAGGTCAGAAACTCGTTCGGCGACGGTTCAGGGGTCCACATCTGAAGTCAAGGTAGAATGGAAATGGAGCAGGGTTTGCAAATTGATGAGCTCTCTTGGATGCGATACCGCACAAGTGTAGATGCATCACAAATCAGCAGGAGATGCTATGAGTGTGCAAGTTGCTGGAGGAAGTTCTTGCTTCTAGCGATGGGGATTCTTTTTCAGGCGAGCAGAGGACATTATGCTCCTCGTCGCACGCATCAGATAGCGGCGAAGAGGAGGTTTATCTGTTCTTCCTCCCCGTTGCGGCGTTTCAGGCGTATCGTTAGAGTGCGTTTCTTTTATGCAGGCACACAGGGTGATACAGTACCTGAAGAGTTACATAAGCCACACTGGGTTTGAGTAGGCATCAACGACTCAACGCATTCTTTGTTGCTTGAGTCGTGGTTGTAAATTACTTAATTCATCTGCTGGCACAGAGTAGACTTTGATGTTGACGGTTGCATTGTTCTCGAGTTCATACTAATCAGACTTCCTAGCCAATCTTCACCAACAACTTGTTACCTGTGCCAGTTTCTATCAAACTAAGTGGGGATGATACAGGTGAACTGTTAAACGGGGTGGGCGTGGGTCCCGTAGCACTGGTGGACCGCACAAGACTTATCAATGCAACGCGACGCGGGGGTGGCTTCTGGAACGAAACTGCGCTAACCAGAACCGAGGACTTGGCATCGCCGCCTTACCGACTGACCCAATCCACCACTTTTGAACCACCCAGACCAACCTACCTAGGGAGGTACATACCTTACAATTGTTGTTCAACGCTCGGCGCCCAGGCTCGCTAGCAGGGAGTGCTCGCTCCATTGCGTTGCCTTTCCTTCGGTTCTTGAAAAAGCTTTTGCCCAGGTGCGCAAGATTGCTAAGAACTTGCTAAGTAAGAGGTCTTGGAGTCCAACGTTGTACTGACTGACGGCTGCTTGCCTGGTCAGACCAGACAAACTCGAGTGTCCCTTCGTGCGAGAACGAACTATAACTCACTAATAACTACTGGCAAACTCTTTTTGCGGGCTGCGCTGGTTCGCACGAGTAAGCCTGTACGGAGTACCGAAAGACACAACACACAGGCAGAAAGGCTTGGCCCAGGCAGGCCCCAGGCCAGGCGAAGTCCTAGACTGTTCTGCGTGAGCCGGGCCGGATCCAGGTCGAATGAATCCAGTTGGAGGCTCGTGAGCCGTGAAAGTCGTGATGGCGAGCTGGTCGCAATTACTAGTCGGTGCTTACTGAGTTCAGGTAGCCTGGTACATGCCTAGGTAGGGTAGGGGGCACTTAGCCATTAGGAGGATACAAGATGCAACCCCAGGTGAACATGAGAGGCAGGTGATCTGAGATGACGAATAATGAATGAATGGGTCGACAAGCCAAGAGCCTCTCGTTTCTACTTTTGTTGGGTTGGGTTGGTTGGTTAATATTAATTATCAAAGCGAGCTGAACTCTGTGTGAGCCTCGTAAGCCCCCTTGGCGAATTGATCATTTTGCTATATTGATCAATAGGCAGACAAACTCTGTTATAATAATATACTCCGTACAATCAGTCAGTCAGTCAACCTCAATGATGCGGAATGCTGTAGCGCCGAGTACCGCCCCCCCTCCCCACGTCCCTCGTATATCCGCCTATCCGCCTTGAGATGCCCTTGTTGCTAGGCTGATCAGTCTAGTTAACAAAGTAGGCATTTTCAACCTCCGACTTTGCACCGCAGCCCATGCCCGAGGGCCTTCAGGCCATAATACCTGGCCACCTCCGTCTAAACGTCAAATACGTGGCTGTGGCTATTCACGCAGTGTACGGAGTACCTTCGTCCGGCATTTGCCCCAACCCGGATACGAACTCGAGCAACTCCAGTGCCTGTAGGGGGGTTCAAAGACGGGAAAGATACGAGATAATAAATACCTATTGGATGGGGGAGGGGGCCAGGCGGGCTGTTCACGGGGCGTTCTCGCGGGGCGTCTCCCCCCTCCCGCTGAGTTTCTTCTCACCAACTGACCAAGTTCTAACTACAGGTAACAAACAAAAAACATAGTACGAGGAAATATCAAAATCCTCCGTACCTAGGCGGCCGACCGCGGCGCATGTGCGGCGTATTCTTCAAAATTACGAGGGAATCCCTCAACTTGCTGTTTTATTTATGGTCTTTGAAATTGTTCGCTTGCATGGACATGCCCGTGTTGGGTTCGAAAGGTTTGAGGGCCGGCCCTTTCGGGTTTAAAGTATCGCGGCCCCTCGGGGTGGACCTGCTGCTGCTGGTGCTGGTGGTGGTGGCGCCGAATGAGACTCCCGTACTGCACCATCGTCGGTCAGCCATGGTTTGCTTGCATGCTCGTGTGAGCACTG
>Ga0105239_10000379_pt1 | contig 65005 bp, 65 predicted proteins | sample KBSC44metaG_FD_92761 | JGI IMG/M metagenome (GOLD analysis project Ga0105239, IMG submission 92761) | Corn rhizosphere microbial communities from Kellogg Biological Station, Michigan, USA - KBS C4-4 metaG | ecosystem: Host-associated > Plants > Roots > Rhizosphere > Soil | place: Michigan, USA...
TAGATGCACAGTGCGACCTTCTCGACCGTGTTTTTCTCCAGCTGGTCACGAATGGCGGTGACGGCGTCCTTGATCCAGTTGCAGACGGCTGGGTGTCGGCTCTGCCGGACGGGGTAGTTGTACGCCCGCGCAGAGAGGAATGAGACTGCTGGGTAGAGACGGCGTAGGTAGAGGATGTGGTGTGTTGTCACGGTGAGAAACGAGGTGAGTGTGTCGAGAAGCGCGCGTTGGGTCGAGAGGAGGTTGGTTGTTGTGGTCGGGTTGAGCGGTGGCACTGCCATACCCCCTGCGTATTGCTAAGTAGGAAACCTATAGCACACGACTTAATTCGCGGCCGGGGACGCAAGTTTCATATGCTGTGGCTCTAGTGAGATGGCATTATTGCACATACCCCGGCTATTGTCCCTTTGGTCAGGTCGACACGACGATATTTCCAGCAATCAGTACTGCAGGTCTATATGGGACTCCTTGACATGTAGTGAGAATTCAGGCTGGTTCAAGATATTAAACTGTCAATCAATTCTACGTGCAAATGGAAGAGAAAAGTCAATGCAGAAATACTAATGGCATCGCGTGTACTGCCTGGATGTTGTGAGATTCCAGCCAATAAGGTTTCTCAACCACTCCGTTTAGTACGGTGGAGCATTCAGTCAAAGTTCCCAATGATATTTACTTTGTTTTGACCACCTCACAGCACCACCTTTAATGGTGGTTCTCATGTTAAATACCGAATATGAATTTGAGCCTCTGCCAATAGAAGTCGAGGCCTGCACATATATTGCAGCCACAGGTCAACAGATTTACTTCAACACGAAGCCGGTTCATGAAAGCTCTCGATATTCTTGGTTCTCGCCCACGAGATCTAGATCCAGATGGCTTCTTGGATCTCCCTTGCAACACGAGCATTCCAGTCTCTCGTATCAAGCGGAGCGAGCCTCTGAAGAATCCAAACCAGATTCTGCGTTCCGGTTGAACTTTATTGCGCTCTGACGTCGTCAAATTTAGAATCCTTCAGCCTGACCTCCGCGGGTAGCGGCCAGGTCTGAATTTCAGGGTCTTTTCATGTGTTGACCAGAGACTTCTGCGATCAGTTTTCAAGGTCCGATTGCTTCTTTCTTTTATTTTGACCCCAGCGAGCCATTATTTTCTTCCATATTGTGAGTCCATGCCCTTTTTCAAAATGCATCGCCTCCAAAGTTTTGCAATATGCTGTTGGGCTCTTCTCTCGGTGGTATCACGGCTTGTCTCCGGACACTATATTCCCAACGAGCTGCTCCGAGACAGAGCCACTGTTCCTCAGCAAGATCAGCCTCGCTGTTCGTTGGAGATAGTGGTTATAAAGGTTTACGTCTTAGTTCCGGTAAGACACCACTGTAAATTTCCTCGCTTAAAACTAATCCGCCTTGTTCAATGTTCTAGATCTATGTAAACTACTACGCTACTGCCAACGCTACCCTCAGAATCTATGACTACTTTAGTATTCTTGTTGATAATGCTCCAACAAGTATAAATGCTGTTTACACCGGAACGAGCTATATGTACATCACGCAATCAAACTCGATGCAGCTTACGCATACAGTGTTGGAAAAGGCGATCCCCTAACATGCAAATCCAAGCTGACGGTGACTAGCCATTCATCACCCCAATTCAGTTATGTGGATGGCTACTCATTCATCCTTTCACTGTTCGTCTCTCCAGGCCAGGGCAACCATCGTTTCAGCAAGCGACAGTTCAACGCATATCTAGGCGGGTCAGGACAAGTTACGGATAGTTGCCAAGGTGCTGTGGTTTACAATTTGGTCAATGGCCATCTTTTTGCTAACTCGAGCTCCGGCGCATTAATGTTTGGGACCAGTTCTGGAGTAGTCTACTCCAATTTCACAGCGAAAGCGAACCCGGGGGATATTACTACCTCCTTCTCCGTTGATTCTCAGAACAATTTGATGTGGTCCCATCCAGACTTCTACAACAACATGGCTCGCTTCTGCGTGCTTGCCGACAATACGATTGTGGCGGTCTTCGATGACCCTCTTCTGGCACCAGCGGGTTGTCTCTTCATTTCCCTTAGTATGACAAGAGTCGGCGCTTGCGCCGCTGCTTTTGGAGCTCCACAGTTGAGCGGTCCACAAGGTAAATAAACCATATAACTCCCCTTGCACCTTGCACTCAGTTCACCTTGGCACAGGTCCGCAAGGCGATGTTGGTCCGACCGGCGTAACTGGTCCGCAAGGAAGTCAAGGAATCCAAGGAAATCCTGGTCCGACTGGCCCACAGGGAATTCAAGGAATTCAAGGAATCCCCGGCCCAACTGGTGCAACTGGTCCTCAGGGCGAAGCCGGGCCGAGCGGGCCCCAAGGAAGCAGTGGCCCAACGGGGGAAAGCGGGGCTCCGGGAAGTCAAGGAATACAAGGCATTCAGGGTATTCAAGGTAATCGCTCCTGATCCGGCCTGCTATCCAGGTTTCTGACATCCCAGGTCCAAGTGGCCCCACTGGGGCTAGTGGAAGTCCAGGAATCGCAGGGCCGAGTGGGCCGAGTGGTCCAAGCGGGCCATCCGGCCCAAGAGGTGCCTCTTCGATCCAGTTCGCATACTTAGGCTGTTATCAACAGGCTTGTAATCCAACATACTCTTGCTCTGTGGGCCTTAGCAGCTACGGCTTCGATAGCGTGCCGACCCGTGGCGGCTACCAGGCCACTTTCACCGGAAACAGCACCGCTAATGTTGACGCCCAATGTGCCAGCCTCTGCATCACCCAAGGCACGGCTAACTTCTTCGGAACAGTACGCACAGGCACCTCATCCGGCGACTGTTACTGTGGCGCAGCCATCACCGGGTTGCCATCGAGTAGTATGAGCAATTGTGTGCCTTGTTATGGTCAGAGCATCGGTATGTGTGGCCAGTATCAGCTGTCGATTTCTGTGTATGCGAGAGCGTTTTAAGGAGGAGGGGAAGGGGACAGGTAGGAGGCAATTTCTCTGCGATATTTCGGGTCCGAGACTTGAATATTTATCCGGAAGAGCCAGAGGGGCATCCCTCTCTCTCGGTGCCCGTTGATAGGGCCACATAGTGTCGAATCGTGGATCAAAATCCATATTTTGCAAAGGCCGACAGCTGTGAGCTGTACTCTAATATAATAATTGTTCACTGGTGAGCGTTGCTTCGGTGATCACCATCCCTGGTAATTATATGAATAAGCTTCCACGGAATATCTCCTGTAATGTGACAGGAAGTGTCAGGATGTGATTGGATCGTGACCTCAATTCTAACTATCATATGTCTGTAAGTAGGAAGTGCCGAATGCATTCATTCAAACGTGAAGCCACATTCAGATAGTCTTCTTATGACCCAGGCTACCGTTAGCAACAGCGCCGTTGCCGATCTCCTTAGGAGGAGGTACAGAGACCTTGACGATCTCCGGAAGACGATATATCCTAGGCCAGATCATGACATAGTGCTCCTGATCACCGTTGAGGATATGTCGGAGGTGGATTCCCCAGACAATGTAGCAGTATGCACCGATCCCCGTCATCAGGTGCCACCAGCCATGACCCTCAAGCAAGAAGCCGTACGGCATCCCAATGCTTCTTCGCCACGTCCGAAGTGTCGGGCAATACTTGATATCCAGCGCCCAGATCCCAAACCCGCCGAGGAAAATAGACAGCCCACATGCCACCAGGAGCCACATGGTGTTCAAGATCTCCATGTCTCGTTTGTTCTCGTATTCATTTTCCTCTTTGCTCTTCAGTGGGTCGTTAAGGAGTTCTCGCTCCTTGCGGTGTTTCTCCTCGCTTTTCCTCAAGGACGGTCGCAGTGTGAATTCCATACGGTAGATGCTTTGGAAGACAATGAAGACCGTCATTGCGGCGTAAACGTTCTGGTGAAATGTTGGGTCCTGCACGTAGTGGTAATATACCGTGATCGCCGCGCAGAGCAAGGTTAGGAAGACGCCTAGCGCGATTTGCACTGTCGCGGAGCGGGAGTAGGAGAGGTTTGCGTAGGCCATCAGGCAGGTGGTGTAGATCATGTTGAGTTCGTCGACTAGTTGCCACGGGTCTACAATTTGTCAAGAGCCAGTTTAGCAAGCGGGTGCTGCGGAGGGCCAGCGTAGAGCGAAATGAGAAGGAGTTGGCGGACATACATTTCAAAGTGGAGTGAAACATGAAGCTCCCAAATCCAACCAGGAAGTATCCGAAATATGCAACCTCGAAGACGGTATCATGTCCATGCTTTCTACAACTCTTGACACCCTCATATGCGAGATAAATGAACATAAGATTCGTCAAGGTGTTAATGAACTCCGCCGAGTAGTAGGTCATATAGTAGTCCTTATCTTATCAGCAACCAGTCCAGTTGAGCGATAAGCGGATGCACTCTGTACCTCTTCACACCATTGTAGAGTCGAGGTTACTGGGTCCCAGAACCCTGGCTGATCTGGAGGAGGATAGGGAAAGGAGGGGAGCCATGAGGGCATATTGATATGAATGAATGGCTACTTGAGAAGTAAGGTCTAGGGCAGTAGCATCTTGGAACAGGAATTCTTTGGGCAGCTTTGGGCTTATAGAATATTTTCGCACGGATAGAAGTGGAAGTGGGCCAAAGTGGTCGCTGATAAGATACTACCTGAGATGACTGTATGTAGGGGTAGGTACGGAGTTTCTGAGTAAGGACTCTCAGGGAATCCGCGGTGAGCGCAAAACGTGTTTGCTTGAGAGGACGTGGCGGGGTGACGTAATTAACTATTAGTCTGCTCCGTTGGGTGTATTCAAGCACCACTAACTAACGAATAAATTACTGTTTCGTCGCGTAATACCGAGTTATCAATACAGGAAATGCCATACCGAAACCCGGGGCGAATAGGTAAGGAGGAGCCTCGGGAAGCACTACAGCATATCATAGCATATCGTCTTCTCGGACTAAATTTGAGAATAATTCCAGTAAGAGCTAAAATTGATAGTCTTATTGGCCGTTAGGATCATGAAATTTCCGCCGCGGTGGTAAATTTCTATAAGATGAACAAGTCATTACAAAATTACTACTTGTGCGACCAAATGCATCCATTGAGCGTTTCGACAAGGCTGACATGGTGGGTGCCTGGAGAGCCAACGACTCTAGCCCCTTTCTGTGAAACGATGAATCCTACACGAGACGACAACAGGAAGAGTGCCTTCAAGTACCATCCTTTATAACTCGTCATTCGCACAAGAATGCGCCCCATATAACAGGAGCGCGCCGCTGAGCCACAAAAGCGATACATTGCGAGACCCTCTGGAGTGCGTACCAAGTTTAACCTATCTGGCAGACAAGGTCTTGCCTCGCCCCGGAAGAATTGAAGCAAAAGAACAGGTTTACAAGAGGATACAGAATTGGATTCTCGCCTTAGGTATGGTATAGCTAATGTGACTGGAACTCTTTTAATCGAATTGCACAGTCACACTTGGAACTCACGACCACGACCACCAATACAAACACGGCCACAAACATAGTCGCATGCTGGAGTGTGATCGCCTAACAACCACGATATACTCAATCATTAGAGAGACTACCTACTCCCCAATCTTCACCCACAACAACATGTCATCCAATCCATCGATCGAATCCCGTATCCGAGGCTCCTTTCTAGGACTTGCTGTATGCGACGCCCTCGGAGCCCCAGTCGAATTCAAGTCCCGCGGAAGCTTTCCCACCATCACCAGCATGCAGCCTAACTCCACCTTCAACCTGGGCCCCGGTTACTTCACTGACGATACTTCTATGGCCCTCTGTCTAGCACACTCTTTACTCGAAAACGGCCTCGTTAGCAACAGCGTCGATCAAGCCCGCAAGTACCGCGCGTGGTCTCAGACTGGCTACCAATCTTCCGCGGGGCGCTGTTTCGATATCGGCAACCTGACAAGGGATGCTTTGGGCGTTTGGAGGCACGCTGTCGTCGTTAATAACCAATACGGTCCTCATGGAGTTTCACCTGACGCAGTCAAAGACCATGAGGCACTGCAGAGAGTCCAAGCCATCATAAACAATCGATTCGACCGAGACCGATACTCCAGTAACGGCAGTCTGATGCGTGTGTTGCCTGTTGGGCTGTTGTTCGCACAGCACCTCCCCAGGGCTGCTAGAGCCGCAGCAGAGAGTTCCAGGGTCACACACCCTCACCCTCGTTGCATACTGTCCTGCGCGCTCTACACGATCCTCGTAGCACAATGCTTGCAAGATCCCAATGTCAGCAAGGACAGCCTTGTTAACCACATATCAGAGTGCGTTGCTGCGGTGAAAGAGAGGGCCGCCCGCTCAACCTCCGAATCCAAGTCCAAATATGCGAGTGGCCACTTCCTGGGCCGTTTCGAACCTTACACAACCCTCAAAAACTTCCAAGACAAACCGGAGCAAAAGATACGCAGCACGGGGTATGTACTTGATACCCTCGAGGCGGCTCTGTGGGCGTTCTTCACCACCTCAAGTTTTCGCGAAGGCGCCGTTAAGGTCGTGAACTTGGGTGGCGATGCTGACACCGTCGGTGCCGTCTATGGCGGGCTAGCGGGCGCCTTTTATGGTGATGAGCAGATACCTGAGGAATGGTTACAGGAGATGAAGAGGCTTGACTTGGTGGAAGCTGTCGTGGGGAAGATCATTGCAGTGCGACCGGAAGATAGTGAAGGTGTGAGTGGAGACGGTCGGGCTAGGATAAAAGCGAGCGTAGATGTCCTCGGAGTATGGGGCAAATGATGTACATGATCAGGTAAGAATCCAATACCCCGCATAGAGACATGCTGAGGTCAGATGAAGCCTTGTGTTCGATACTTAACCAGAGAATTGCCTTCAGCCTGGGAAATCTGTATTTCATCAAATCGTCAGGTCTGTCGTTAGACAAGATCATTGGTGAGCCGATGGGGCCGTCTCGGTCGACCCTTTGCCATCCTGCAAACACATTTATGTCATGTTCTATACCCGGCCCTTGAGAACATGTCTCGACGGAGTTCTTTGTAATCACCACAACATGGATATTGACATGGGAAGGCATGCAAGGGGCAAGAGGATATATTTTCCACAGGCGCCAGAGTAAGCCTTGGCGAGCACTCCCTAGGCATTCAGATAATATAGCCCTGCTATTCTTCTCTCTGCCTAATGTCACAGAGGATCGCAGAAGTTTGTGCCCGTTGTCTTAGGAAATCCTCTCTTTGACCAGGAGAAAACAAAGTTTGAGGCGCGGGTTCCCAAAACACATGCTTAGTGCTCATGCGTGGATGTCAATAAGAGCTTGAGCTTTGCAGATGTGCTCCAGGAGAAGAATTAATAATTATAGGCTTCTGGCCTCTTCGAATTATGAACGCAGAGATCCTGACGCCCTGTGAACTATTTAGCCCGTTCCAGCCACCCCACGGACTCCTTGATTGAACTTGAACAATTTCGATTCCGCCAATCAGAGGCGAGGATTTACGGGGAACCCTGAAGTTCCTTGTCCAAGGCTCTGCACTAAAGCGGCGAGATTCAGGGCACAGGCACGTGCTCATATTTCATATCTACCTAGGTACATTCCCATCTAACCATGATCTTGTGTAATACCTGTCCATTTGAGGTTTCCGTATGTGTACGCAGTATCAACCGGTTGAGTCCTTGGAAAGGGCGATTGGCCTTTTCCATTTCAGTTGTCTATAACAGCGACAAGATATCTGCCTGACGGTGTGCATGCTCAACCGTAGTTCTTTCTCTGTATCATCTAACGAGTACAGAGTACAGGCCCACATTTCTCACCAATCTGCAGAAAATACCGACTAAGATTGGTTGGTCATCACATCTTTTCCACGGAGCCCATCGGCCTCCCATCAATACACCAAGCAGGGCCCTCGTAGTTGGATGGTTGGTCCTGTATCCTTGGGGGTAGACTCGATCGCGGAGACATGGACTCATGCAAGCGTTGCCCAATTCCGCTACCGATGTTTTACTACCTAGAAAAGTGCCTTGCAAGTTCTGATAAAGAACAAAATGCCACAGTTCCTAACAAGGGATCGATCCTACGTTCTGGAAATATCTAAGCGTAGAGATGGGATTGGTTGCATCGATGTTCAAATTCAAATGAAGCATCACCGCCTCTTCTGAGCCTGTGTTTAAGGTATATTGCTAGCATGCCTTCCTTTAGAACATCAACCACAACATTGCAGCTTATACTTGCCATATCTATTCACCACTTACACGCATATATTGGAAGGAGATACGGGCAGGTATCGAATCCCTCGGTATCAGTGTGATTTCGGGAGGGAGTATGAGGTTGCTTCTCTGTTGACAAACTATTGCTTTGTCCGGATTCCGTTTGTTGAGAGGGTGACCGTTTGGTTCTTGGTGAAGCAGGTTCATTGCATATCTCAGCGTGGATATGGTGCCAAATTGTGAGAAATCGTGGAACCCAAAACATTTCCTCCAGCCGGGAGCCAGAAACCAGCCACTAGCCAATCGCACTGACCGGCGATAGATGGTAATATGGGTTCTGGCCATGTGGCCATGTACGAGTAGCATCGATCTCAGTCCCCCTTTCAGTGTCTGATATAGACGCTGCATCGTGGAGAGCAGGCTTGCGAATTGCATTGGCAGCGGTGGCATGAAATCAATTGCTTTGCCTAGTAAGGCCAATCTCGTGATTCATCAGCAGTTAGTGGCAGCAAGGTTGGGAGCCCATTTTTAGAAGTTTTAGAAGTCGTTAGAGGGATAGAGACTGATAATAAGAAGGGCTGTTCTGGGGCGTAAGCGTTGGTCTGTAGTGCAGGCTGAGGGATGGTAGGTGCTACGAGAGACGTCATGGCTTCTTTCGCAATCCTATTTCGCTTGCCACCAGGAGGAAGAATCAGTGCATCTGGGTAGTCTTCCCCACCACCGCGACGGCTGAGACATTACTGGGTGCTCGTGAAGGAATCCTCCGTGGCCTGTGCCCTTCGAGGCCGAGACCGCAACAAGCCCTGAAACTCTTGGAGAGAGAACATTCCTTTTCCCACCTTCGAACATGACAATTTTCTGCTCTCTTCTGGAAATAGCTTTTCTCACGTACAGTTGAGAAGAAATAAGTCGAGGTCATTCGTATCTCGCACAGACAACTATACCTCCTTTGGTGGCGATCAAAATCACATTTCTAGTCTGCGGTAAAGGCTTCACCGAACGACGTACAGGATATGTATCCTCAGCAGCTTTGCCGGTGGCCTATGGGTCTTCCTGATCATCAAATCTTGAGCTGGAATTTGCTAGGAATGTCATGATCGCTTCAGACAACGTAGTCACGTAGTAGGTCAACAGCGTCCGAATTGTTCGCACCAGCACTGGGCATGGTCGGGACACCAGACAGGACCTTTTCCAAAGATCATGTGCCACATATACTCCATAACACGTCCTGAAACATTATCAGGAAGCTCGGTGTCGATCAACCACTTTCGATATCGCATATAATCCATCCTCGATCTGTGTCGCACTCGGTCTCTTGAGATAGCAAATTGTGAGCAACAAGCTGCCCCGATGGTGCGAGGGACGCTCGAATAGTTACCACCGAAAAAATACGTATATGCATCAGCAAATGCCAATTCTTGTGGCAGTACCGAATCATTTCGTAACGGCTGGATATCGTCAGGACACCCAGGAGTGAGAATGCAACGCATGTTGGCATAGCCGTGCTCTCGGACATATTCCAGACGAAGATTTCGCGCAGAGATGGCGTTGTTATAGTCAGGATCGTCGGTGTGCCATGCTCGCGGCCAACCCTTCAAGTGAGGGTGTAAGAAAACTATGATTTCCGGTAAATTTTCGTAATGATCTATTAGGAATGTTAAGTATGCCATAGCTTCACGACCCTTATTGAGCGGTGGATGCAGCATCCAGCTCTTATCATCCATACGATAAATGGCATGTTGCCAGCTAGGGCCGTCCGTCAGCTAGAAGAACACTGTGAAAGACTCAAAGCTCGACTGACTCTTGAAGCTCTTCACCGACCCAGTCGACGTTCTCGTCTTTGGTGTGTGCCATAACGATCACTTTATCCTCTGCGAGAGGGCCCTTGAAGATATATGAACTCCCATGCTGAACCTGAGTTGGCTCACATCTTGTCAAGGCGGATCGCACCCACAAGACCAGACAACTCAGAAAGAAGCACGCTGATTTGAAACCAAGAGCCTTGCACCTCATGACTAAAGCGGGGCGCATGGAACTCTGGATGGATAGTAAAATCAGGCGAAGCACCTTCAACATATTCCCATAGTCATATGTAAATTGAAAAAGGGAGGAATTATTGGTATGCACTCCAGCCAACGGGGGTTTCATAGATGTTGGTGCATTTTCGATTGTAAGGGGGTGGATGACATACCACTCCTGTCTCCACCGAGATATTGGATCTAACGATTCGGGAGAGCTGGCCCTCATTCTAACCTTACATGCCATGACAGGTTACGAGTTTGCCTGAAATGATGCCTTATGTAGGTACTGAGGATATTGTGGAGACCGAGGAACAACTTGAGCGCGAATTGTGAAATCCCACATTTGCAGATGCTCTGTGAACCAAAACACAACTCCAGTCGTCGGCAGGACCTTGGAGCCACTCTGGTGCTCGAATGGGTGTTCTTTTTAATATCGGGCTGTGCCTTGCCAATACTTCTTTTACTTCTGCTGGTAATCGTTGTTCTCACATCAAATCCTTTGAATGGCCTTACTTTTGCTGCTCCTGGGAAACGCCGCTCCTCAGCATAGCATGTCGATCTTCATTCATTTTGCTTGCGCTGACTAGGGCTGCTCAGCGCCCACTAACTAACATTGTAACGCGACAGCCCAAAGTCGTATCAGTATGCCAGTGAGGAATATCCCGTTGGCAGGCTAGAAAATCCACCGAGGATTGGGAGTTCAGCTTTGTATGCCGCCGAAGCTCTTAGCGGTCACCTCATCATTTCAGACGGTGGCTTTGACGCTTTGGAAATATTTCGATATCTCGGGCAGCTTGAGAGGGTCTGCTAAAAATGTTGTAGCGCCTGGGCAAGAAGAACGATAGTACCGCTAGCGCCGTACTTAGTTCCAGCTGCCAGCCACTAACTTGAAGTGCACCTAGCGCAGCTCTTGCTGGTAATTGGTAGGAAGCGTGATCTCCAATTCGATTCATCCAAAACCTTTTTTCCCATGACCACATGCTGCGTCTCTACAAAGCAGCACCAAGTAGCATCTCGAGATCTGAACACATCGCCATCACTTCTTCGTGATAGGGCATGTTGATTTCAAAATGTTAAGACGGGCTGCTCTACCTCTCCTGAAGCCGCGACAATTCCAACCTGCAGTCGTCCGGCAAGCATTTCCTCAAGCCCAATTACGCTTTTTTAAACGATATCCCGACCCAGGAAAAGCCTACCGGGCCCCTGATTCCACTGAATCACCACCTTCGAGAGAGAGAGATTCTCTGCGCAAAGTACCTGATCCGGCTTTCAATTCTACACCCAGGAAAGACCATCAACAATCTGAAGGTGAAGCGCCGTTCGGCGAGGATCCAGCTCGCGACCTCGATGATGTCTCCGAATCCGTAAATCAGGCCAGCAAGAGATCTATCAAAAGAGATGGCAGACAGGCTGTAGATCCCCTGAACGAACAGACGGGATCTGAACAAGTGCTAGACGAACGGCAGCAACCACTGCCAGATCTCACTCGGGGTATTCCCTCGACCTTAGATGCAGAGCTGAGCCAAGCGAGGGCGAAGCAGAGTACAAGTTCCTCCTCGGCTAGCCTCAATATTACGGAAGATCCTTCCGAAGAGACGAACTCTCCAGGAGGGCGACGTCCCGGCGATGATATTCCCCGGACGGAATACATCTCCTCAAGCGACAGAAAGAAGAATGCTGTGTTCAGATACATGTACCTTGTTCTAGGGCTGGGCGCAGCGGGCTATTCGGTTTATCTGGGTCGGAATTGGGATACCGAGGATGAAGAAAGGGCCCATGCGGATGCACCTTCTGGATGGGGGTTTGGCTTGTTCTATAACAGAATCAAGGCGCGCCTCGGATCGACAATGAGCTACTACCGGGATCCTGTGACGACGAAACTTTTGCCGGATGAAGATCCGGATCCAAACTTGCGTTATCCGTTTACCCTTGTGGTCAGTCTCGAAGACATGCTCATTCATTCTGAGTGGACAAGAGAAAAGGGTTGGAGGGTAGCCAAGAGACCAGGAGTCGACTATTTCTTGCGGTACTTGGGCAGTTACTATGAAATTGTGCTTTTCACTAGTCAACCGATGGCAATGACAGACCAAATCCTCCGCAAACTCGATCCATATTCCACTATCCGGTGGCCTTTGTTCCGTGAAGCTACAGTGTACAAGGATGGGGGTTATGTCAAGGCAAGGATACCTATTGTGCCAAAGAGTACCATCACTGACAAGTCATAGGATCTTTCGTATCTCAATCGAGACCTCAAGAAAGTCCTCATCATCGACACCGATCCACACCATGTAAAGCACCAGCCGGAGAATGCCATTGTCCTTCCTAAATGGAATGGCGACCCGAATGATCAGACGCTCATCCAACTCATACCCTTCCTTGAGTACCTGGCTACTATGGGATTCGGTGACGTACGAGAAGTACTGAAATCATTCGAGGGAACATACATACCTGCAGAATTTGCCAAACGAGAACAGCTTCTAAGAGAAAAATTTGAAGCACAGCTAGCAGAAAAAAGAAAGAAACCGAAGAAGAGTATAGGTGGTCTCGGCTCCATGCTTGGATTTTCGAAATCGCCCTCAGATGGCTCAGGAAGCGCTGATGAGGGATCCTTGGAAGGTAAGATGGTTTGGGATCGAATTCGGGAGCAAGGGCAGAAAAACTACATGGAGTTTGAGAGGAAAATCAAGGAGGAAGGAGAGAAGTGGCTGGCTGAGCGAGATGCAGAGGAAAAGAGAATGCAAGAAGAAGCCATGAAGAGCGCTATGGGAGGATGGTTCGGAGGATGGGTTGGAGGTGGCAAGAAGCCAGCCGAGCCAGCTGCTGAGCTCACTGTCGAAGAGAAGAAATCGTGAAGTTACCGTTGATTAATATTTTGTCGATAGTTGAGTTGTGCGTCCTAAACGGCTGGCAGGATTGGCACCATGTACCATATGAGTTAGCCAGCCAGCAAGCTGTATAGCCTGGTTGCAGGTGGCACTGGTGGGATGATTGACAGATAATCTCCCTTCATGTAACAATTGACGAGGAAGTGCTTGGTTTCAATCTGGATGCATCCATCACGTAGCACCCGGTAATGGGTAATATGAATCTACCCCATTCGCGTACGGAGGACCAAGTAGTAATATACTTAGATCTGCACCTTCGTGGCGGAGTAGCATACGAAGGACCTACATGCATGATGCATGACAGCCATTGCTCAATGCTCAATGCTCACGACCTTGGCAAGTCACCAGTAATCTAGATGATGAAACGTGATGATCGAAAGCGGCAGTGACTTGTTGCATCTCCTCCGGGTTATGAGGTGCATAGTGTTTGATGTTGGGGTCCCGCATTCCTAGTCCACCAGATCCCCCTTAGGTTATCGTCTGACGGGGGATTCAGCAGGGATTCAAGGTGGCGGAGTGCTTGTCAGACTATGCGAAATTGTATGAGTTCGTTGAGGCTCCGTGCTTGTAAGGGTGTCGGTAGGATGTGTGAAAGGAGATCTGAGGCTACAGCCTGTAGGTGTGACTGAGGCATGCCCACAGTTTAAGTCAGTTAAGAGTTGCCTCGGGAGTTAGCCCTGTTCTAAGAAAAGAATGCTCGCCATGCACGGGCGAAAGTGGCTAACCGACAACTCCAGGCTAAATGGCTTAGCTTCCGCCCGCAGCTTGTTTAACTGGCTGAACTTGCTTATCACCCGAATGCCCTTCTTTGGGGGGTGCGTCCAGGTAAACTTTAGGCACACGTGAGGCCTAAGGGCGCCCCTTGGCCTCCCCAGTTTAATGGTTAGATCTACCTTAGGGACCCAACAACGTGCCGCCTGGGGCTGCCTGGTCTTGACGCGATTGGCACATCATCTCGCTTAGCCACTGTAACCTTTGCCCAAAAGGTCGACAACTAAAGTCCCCTGTGGCTCTTGGTGGCTCTCCTCCCGAACACCCTGAATTGAGTTTCATGCCCTTTCAGCTTCCTGTGTTCTGTGGGAGTGCCTGTCATTATTGCTGGTCTTGCTGGTCTTGTCCCTTGCTGACCCTAACTTATTGATCACTAACTGGCCACACACATCCTTCAACAACGACTCCAGCACGATCAATCTCCATCGTCTACGTCCTTTTCCCATCAATAATCTACGTCGGCATGACCAGTAGCTGAGTCAACAATCACTTCTGCCTTGGACTGCACCGACAGGGAGCCGTGCGCTGTGCTGTGTTGTACAGCTGTCGCCCAGCCCTCGCGACGCGTTCATGGACAGTCATGGATTTTTAAAACACCCATCAACAATGTCAATTTGCTGCAACAATTCGATATTTCTCCATGCTTAATGAGGAGTCTGCTAGTTCCATAGCACCATGACCCCGAAAGTGTTGGTGCGGCCAGCCTCCAAGGGCAGTTCAATCGTATCTCACGATGCCATTCCGCCTCAGCCACTTGACGTGCCCGATGAGGCTCCATCCTCTCCATCTCAGTCACATGACCAACAACCAACAATTGAATACCCTCCAGCCTCACCCGCGACAATCCGTTCAAACCACCAGAGAAGTAAAAGGGAAGCAGTCAATTTCCATAAATTGCCTGCCAAAGCGATTTCTAGGTCGGTTACTGCCATTGTCTTAGATCATCAACATCTACATCTACCCTGACAACCCCGAACATCTTTGCTCATCAAGGTCACAACTGTATGTTTACTGACACCCCTATAGGATTCTCTGGTCGGTTGATGCTAGCGATTTTGCATCTCTAGCTATTCTCAATCGCGCTTGGTATGAAGTTGCCCAGGATAGGGAGCTCTATGCTCATCATCTCTCTCGGTGCCCGTCCTATGCTCTTGCCAACACCGTCATCACTGGTCCTTTTCGAAAGAACGACCTATACCGATTGAAGTCAAAGTTTGCTGCGGAGGTCCGCCGGAATTTGTTCCAAGCGTACCTTCGTCCTCGGCAAACTCTCATCAACCTTATTTCGGTCAATGCGAGCTCTTCCGCTGCATTACCTGGTGCAGAAGCATTTCGCTTCGCCTTCTCGCCCAATGGTCAGACAATTCTTGCCCTCAGCTCATCCAGAATCTATGTCATTGACGCTACTACCGATCCTATTGTTGTGCGAAAGGAGTTGAAGACCCAAAGAAGGCCTCTATCAGCTTCAGTCACTGACGATGGTACCATACTAGCTGTGCTCTCCTCTCGGCACCAAGCTAATATCTACAACATTGGTCCTGACGGAGTCAAGCATGTTCAAGTCCTTGTAATGGACAATCCCCCGAGAACCATCGCCCTAGCACCTGAAGGAACCGTTTTAGCTGCCGCCTACGATGGTGGTGTGGAAGTTTTCTCTTTAGCTCCCAGTGCGCTTTCAACAGATCGGAGGGCTGTACGAAGTGAAGGAGTCGATGCCCTGGGTTTCTCTGGGGATGGTTCAATGTTGGTTGGGAGTACACAAAGTCTAGAAGAGCCTTCGTCCGTCGTCATCACTGCACCATTTTACACCGAGAATGACCTCCCACCAAAAGAAGTCCACAGCCGCATGTGGACTACCCAGATTCTCTTTCCTCAAATAAGTAGCATCTGCAGTCATGCTGAACTACTTCAGGGCCATACGGAGGGAGATGCCAATTGGCTTTTCGCATACGATCATACTCTAATGTCCTATCGGGCCGTGCGAACAGATGACACACGAACAGGTGTTGCCTATTTCTTGAATCCAGCAAGTACACGACGCTTCAGCCTGCCAGCACCATCAACTCCGCCAACCGCAACTGTGTGTGGTACCTTGGTTGTTGCAGGTTTCGGTGGAAGTGGTCTTTGGATTTACGGGGTACCAGAGAAGCTCGACGTGAGTCCTGACATGGGCTCCGTTGTTGAGAGACACGAGCAGCGTCTGCATGGCAGAGGGGCGTCGTTGACATCAGCAACTGGTCATATCGAACCATTAATGGCATATTCCCCGTCGATATCAGGGAGCAGTGAGGATTTTGAAGATGACTCAATAGCTGCAAAAGTTGATTGGCGAGAGAGCTTATTCATAAAATGTCAACAGATTCGAAGCATCGAAGGATGTACCGCCGTTAAATGGGTGGAGAAGAGCGAAGACCGACCCTGTGCTTTTAGCGGCAAGCGCCTAGTCCTCGTTGCACCAGGAGGCGTCGATCAATTTGTGGAAGAATTAGGAGATGAAACCATGCCAGTTGATGGCTCTCGTGTCTCCATTCTCGATTTTGACTATGCGCCGTCGATGGCGGCCGATCGCGAAATTACTATCGAGGTTGGTGAGGAAGAGCCCGAGCTACTAACTGAACAGATTGGCGATATGGACATTGAGGTGGCTATGGAAAGACGTCGAACCGTCAGGCAAAAGGGGGGACGAGGTATGCCTCTGGGTCGCTCGATCACAACAGTATCTCTGTCTCAAGGCTTGTGGTCTCAGCGACGGACAGCAAGTAACTCTCAACCCACCTCACCTCTTGATGTGGACGCGCAGATCGAAAGGGCACAGGCTGAGGCAGCCCACTCTCCACGAACGCCCTCGTCGGCCACTCTACACCGATCGGCTACGGCAGCAGGCTTCACTACCGCAAGATTCCCGCCTCGTCCCCCTCTTGCTGCGCCCAGGGATGAAAGTGGAAGTATGTATCCACGAAATCAGGGGCAAATGTATTCGCCAGGAGACGGTTGGGAGTCTCCACCTCCGCCATACTCCAACAACAGCCACGCACAAGCACAGCTTCACCCCGGCTTTATGCTTGGATCACCGCTAGTTCATCCTCGTCAACTTTCTGTTCCAGGTGCGACACCTATGCCGCTGCTGGGCATACCAGAAAACGTAAACATACAGGCTCGGGGACAGGTTCCGCCCATATCACCAGCATTCCATGCCAACCATGTTCCATCTGTTACTCAACCACAAGCACAACGTCCGATCCAAATCAGTCCTTTCGCCCAACAAAATGCCTCTCCAGTCACTCCAATGACTGGGGGTGGAGTCAATGGGCTCCCTCAATCAGGGCAGTATGGCCCTGTTCCTCCAAGAAGTGTTTCCGGGCCCAACTATATTCCTAATGGCTCAAAAATACTTGTCCCGCCTATTAATCCCGCGTTCGTTGTTCCCTCGTCTTCTATTTCCAGAGAGTCCTCATCTCGACCAGTCTCTCATGATGGCAGGCCTTCTCCCTTTCAAACACCAGTTTCTCAGCGTCACCAAGCAGTCGATCGTGCACATCCTTCGCCACCAAATCTAGATCGCCCAAGCCCAACCAGTCTCGATGGCCCAGTGGGATCGCAACAGCACCAGATACAGAACAGGCTGTCAAACTCCTCTATTACCCTGTCCGGGGCCAACTTACAAGCTCGACTCAATCATCCGGTGCCACCAACCCCTACAACTCTAGAGCAGATGCGTTCCTCGCTAGATGGTCAACATAGACATCAGGGATCACAATCGAGCGGTCGAATTCCACCCCCAACCCAAATCCCAGGTGGAGGCAGTTACGGACTATCATCTAACCCACCAGACCAAATGAACAATGTAGCCGGTCACCCCTCTCAGGCACAAGGAAAACCTCTACCACAGAATATGACGAATGGTGGCTTTTACGCGGATTCTAACATGCCAACTCGAGACTTCAGTGGCGGCGCTATGGCTCCGAATGCATCGATGAACAATGGATGGGCTGCGCCTGGTGGCCTCGGGCCACAGTCATTGAAGATACCACCGAATTTGTCCAATGGAGATATCAGACACGGTTCTCGTGGAAGTGGAGGTCCAGGCCACATTCCAATGTCATCTTCTACCCCAGATCTACTAGCAGGGATGCACCAACAACGATCGCCAATTGAGACTGTGCAAAACGCTCCTGGACGAGTGGACCCCCGAGCATACGCCAACTCTCCAGGCTACGCTGTACCAGCGGCCCAAGGCATGTATGCATACCAGCAACATCAAAGGCCTAATGCCCACCTGCAGCCCCAGCCATCTTTACCGGCACCCTACCTCCAACACCCAAATCAAATGCCTGGCGCATGGATTGGTCCTGATGAAAGACCCGGCGATATGCGCGGCCGCCGCGTGTCGTCCGATCCAACAATGTTAGAAACCTCTTCGAAGAAGAAGAAGGGAAAACGAAAGAAAGGAGATCCAATTGCCGAGCCAGGCCGCTCTCAGACTCCGATGCCAGGGGGTATATCATCGAATTCAGGTGGTCCTCCCCAGGGGAAAAAATCAAGTCGCTGTGTGGTAATGTGAAAGGACGAAGGAAGGAAGGAAACCCACGAGCAAAAATATAGAGAGGAAACAAAACCATTGTTCCGATCTTTTTCCTTTCTCAATGAAATGTGTTTCTTTTTTGGGTGTGGCAACTACAAGGAATAAGGATATTTAGCTAAACACATATGTGCACAACCGTGTGTATGTCCCTCTGGAATGATCTAGGGACTCTTTTTGCTTCAAGCGTGAAATGATCAAGAAAATTAAAAGCTTATTCCCCGTGTTGTCAGAGATCTTGCTCGTCCGCTTCAGCGTGTGATTGGCGGAAAACGCCCTCAGCGTGGTGCTGATGTTATAGACGCGGCTTGACACACTGCCGTAGGACTTCGTCCTGCAGGCGCGCGTTGCGATAGATAGAGGGGTCAATTGCTCCGCAGACCTTGCCAGTTATAAAAACCACTATTTAGGCTGAGATCCTAGTGAAGTACGGAGCATTTGGGTCTGCATGTGAGATGAGGGTTGAGGGTGGTTTTACAAACCACGCCGATCGAAGACAGTAGTCAAGTATCCTAGTTCCAATCCAGACTTACCTCCCGTTGTTCAAAGCATACTATGTATGTACGTAAAAACCATATCGGCACATTACCTACCTATCTCTGACCGCTCATCTACAAGGAAGGAAAGATAGAAAACGAAAGTCAAAAACGAAAAAAAAAAGGACTGGGGAGTGGTTATTCTCTATGTGGAGTTTCTAGTTAGGCTTTTGGGCAGTGGGTGCACGAGGCACATAGTAGTCTTGATGTCTAGGTAAGTACCTAGTGGCCGGGACCAAGGGAGCAATCTCATAATTCAATGCATACCTCAGTCATACATAGCAATGTTCATGCAGCACGCTGTGCCGGTTGAAAGTGCTTCTGCCTCTGGAGTCTATGTGTGGCGATTCCACCAGATAATTGTTATGGTAATACCACTGCCCCAGATAATTCATTTCGGCTGCACCGTTGATTAATTGCGGACCTGCAACCTTTACACCTATAGAGGCATCGAATCCAGTCTCACTATGCTCTGCTCCGGGTATCTCAGTCTCCAACTATAGTTTCAGGAGGAGCAAGAGGGTGGCTCGCTGTCTCATTCTCATGATCGTCCTGGATGGGGAACTGAGGTGTGACTTGTTGTGTCACTCCCTGCCCTCCCTCCTAGCCACGGTAAGGGAGCAGAGGTCGAAGTCGGCGAAGAAGGTCTAGCGGCGAGAAGAGTACGACAAAGCCAGATTCAGCCACAGCATTCGCCATTACCATGTCAACGTCCTTGTCACCTTCGACGGCACGGTGGTCGCCGCCTGGGGTCGCATCCGTCATGATCTCGTCGTCATCGCCTGTGAGGTCAATGTAGGTGTCGGCCGGAACATCGGTCATGATCGTATCGTCATCCTCTGAGCTGGACAAGTTATCCATGGCCAGCGGTGCGAACGAGAGCTGACTTTCATGCCACCAGCCCACGCATGGGAGCGGGTTTTGGTTGCTATCACTGCTCATATCGAGGCGGTAGTAGAAACGGTGGAGTGGGGAAGACTCTTCTTCATCTTCTTCCTCTTCCTCCTCTTCTTCCCCTTCTTCTTCTTCTTCTTCTTCTTCTTCTTCATCCGCCTCCCCTTCCTCACCTGCTTCAGTGAGGCCATTTTCTTCTTCGCCTTCGTTTAAAACATCATCTCCTTCTGCAGCATCGCCGTCTTCGTCATGGCCTCGACTACCGCCACCCTCACTTTCAACTTTACCTGCAGTATCGTCGGGGGTTGTACCATCATGTTCTTGCTCACGTTTGCGGTTTATCAACAGCTCAAAACCCTGATCTTCTCTGCGAATTTCAAGAATTCTGTACGCAGCGCAATGGTGACCGAAGTGCTCAGAAGAAGAGTATCCCGCGGATGTCTCTTCCTCGGGCGAATCAATCTTGGCTCTGACATGGACTAGGTCGCCGACTTGAAACATTGGCTCGACTTCGCCATCGTACTCAACTTCCTTAAGCTGATTCTCAAGCGAGTTTTCACCCACTAAATCTGGGAGGATTGCTGTGATAATTTCGCTGCCCGGAGCGTAGTAGGGCTGGGTGTGAGTTCCATTTCCAATGCAATATCGACGCTGAAGGACTTTCTTGTTTGAAGACATGGTGGTAATGGGACTTGGAGGGGACCTTTGTGGTACAGAACAAATTTTGGCGAGAGCATGGAAAGGACTTTAAAGGGTCAAGATATCGCAAGAGGTTTAAATCCTTTTGCTCCTGCACTTCCCCTTCAGGCAGTAATCAAGGCGGCACAACGAGACTTGGACGTGAACAATGCATCTTGTCCAAGATCCTTGATAGGTAGCAAGAACCATGCTCTTACCTTGAGTGTGGCTGAATCATTCATTACCAACATTCGTTGCAATTCATCAACGAGGAAAGGTTATCCATTGTGCTTCCCGAAACCGCCTTGTAAGAGCAAAAAGGGAAACAAGAGGCAGGTCTTGGAAAATAAAGAATTTTCACAAAGGAATAGAAGTCCTTTGCCTCCCTTGCTACCAGCGTCAGGCTGTAGCTGCCTTTCAGACATCATACCTTACCTTTTACTCGAACTCAAACTGCTCGCAACAGTCGTAGGAGGAATTCGTGCAGGGCGTGTTGTAGTCCTAGGAAACAACATCAATCAACGAAAGGAGGATTTCTTTCTTAGGTAGTTAGCTTCCAAGAGAATGAGAATTGGAGGCAGAATCATTCGCCAGAAACAAAGGGCGCTTCAAGGACAGATACCACAACATGATGGTCAATGTCAGCGCAAGCCTTCTTTTGGAAACTCAGCCTTGCCAAGCCTGGGATCACTAACTTCAGCTCATTCTAGTGCCATGCATTAAGCATAGCTAGCTGTTCATTCACCTGATTTGTATGTGTGTTGAGTTCGATGTTGAGGCTTGCTCTGCACAGCATGTGCAGTGAGAACCCTGAGCAGCACCTGGTAGGGTTGTGCTATGTTGAGAGAGTCTAACCTTAGATGCATTTGGTTCATTGTTCCCCTCCGGCGACCACCAGAGATCCAGACACGTTGAATCTTGCAGCAGTACTGCCCTGTCAGGGATAGTTCCAAAACCAGGAACAATCTCTCTAGGGTCCTGTGGAACATAAAAAGATAGCACTCTCTAAATGTGCTTCTGGTTTCGAACATTGCCTAGAACAAGTTAATCCAATCTCGTCATTTCTGGGGGGTAGATGACGACGCTGAAGAGTATCGAATCCCAGCAATTCAGAATTGGTTTGCTCTAGAATGTCTAGTACGGACTAGTATGAGCAGAGACAGGTAAGGGCATGCTGTGTAACTCATGCAAAAGAATGCATTTGGCGGTCTCCATCCTAGACCGGAGGGTTTGCGTGCTGGCGGTGAAGGAATCAACAAATTTATGCGCCATTGGACCTTTAGCTAGGGAATAGCAAGGTGGTTCGAAATGCAAGGTTCTTTATTTTACCTAGGCAGTGTTTCTGTAAGAATCTTCTTGCGGTGATTTCGGCGTGCTAAGCGATCTTCCAATGCCTAAGATGAGACTGTCATCTACCATCCCTAGATGGCCGTCATAAATGTAGAAGGAAGCCCAGAGTGCAAGGAAGTTCGCTTGTAGGAAGTGATCTTTTAAGGGACTGCAATTCAAATGACACTGTCAACAAGGCCTGCACGCAGGGTATTTTTGACATGGTGCCCGTCAGACGGCAGCCATGCTCCGTACCTGTATTTCGTCTCCAATGGCGCTTGGCAATTCTCGCCTCCTTTCCCACCCTATAAAGGATCGGATGTTGGACATCCTTTAATGCCTTTCCACACCAACAACGTCGATACAGCTTGAGATCTAGGCAGTTTTGGTAGCCCATCAATCCACTAAATTCATCATGGCGTACGACAATTGCCGAGATCCAGATGGACGTGTTTGAGCGACTCCTAAATTTCGATGGGGAATATTTTGCCCAGTCCTCAAAATGGCAGGTTAGTGCCTACGTTTGTATTCCAAGGAGGTGGTTCCTCTCTGACTCTTCTATCAAGATCCAAAATCTTTGGCCCAAGTGGCTGATAAAAACGATGGTAATGGTGCGGGAGCAGCCCGACAGCCATTCGTCTTCTTCCGCAACCACATTAGACCGTGGTTTCCCGATCCATCCTTCATCAATTTACACTATCTATATTTCATCGCCACATGCCTAACGGCAAGTCTGATATTTTGGGGATCCTCAACTCCAGCGAGGAGTGTCTCTTATGTCGACAGCCTCTTCCTCTGTACTTCCGCCATGACAGAGGCTGGTAAGCTCTTGCCGTCTTTATCCAACCGTCGTTCTGATCTGAGCTCTTGCAGGCCTAAACACTGTCAACCTCTCGGAGCTCAATACATGGCAGCAGATAATGCTGTTTCTGCTTATAATCATAGGCTCTGCAATATTCGTGTCAAGTGCTATCTTGAACATCCGAAAGCGGGCTTTTGAGAAAAAGTTTGCAGAGCTGGTCGAGCAACGTCGCATTCGAATGAGAGGTCGCCATAATTTGTCCTTTTCTTGGTCGAGGCGTAGAGCTAGTGCTTCTGACCAAAGAGAAAACGCGATAATTTCTGGTGCTGTGAGAGGTGCCGTCATTGAGGACGGATCAACAGACCACCATGGTGTTGCACCGCCTAACCACGACAGGACTCTTTCGGAAACTACCTTGGAGATGACCCAGGTAGGATCTCGAACAGATGGAACTGCTTTCGATGGCGAATCATATCATATCCGATTCGGGGATCACCTGCCACACTTCCAACAAACGGAATCTCGACTGCGAGCGGCGAAAAGACACCACGCAAGCTTCTTCGAAGGTCGTGGAGTAGGTGCACACGGTCTAGACAATCACCCACGCAATACGAGGCCGACAGCTTACGAGATGGCAATGGAAGACTCGGCTATAGAGGATGATGATGACGAGATATCGCCACGCCAGCCACCATTTGGATTGGATAAATATGTCCATACCATAAACGGTTACTTAGGCCGAAATAGTCAGATATATCACCTCACAAATAAAGAGAGAAGAAAACTTGGAGGCATTGAATACGACGCCATTTGCTTGTTGTCCTGGATCGTGCCATTGTATCTCATCCTCTGGCAACTCTTGGGTTGTTTGGGAGTAGGAGCTTGGATCTGGGTAAACCGGCCCAGCATAACCTTGACTAACGGTGAGCGCTTCAACACCTTTATATCTTGCCGGTCACACTGACACATGCAGGGCTTGATCCTTTTTGGACTGGTGCTTTCTTTGCGGTCAGCGCTTTTAACAACTCGGGGATGGCACTATTAGACGCCAATACAACTGTCTTTCAAACCAGCTACTATGTTCTTTTGACATTATCTCTGTTGATCCTGGCAGGGAACACTTGCTTCCCGCCGTTTCTCAGACTGATCTTATGGACGATGAATCGACTGATTCCGGAAAATGTAGCCTCCCTTTCATGGCAGCACCGGCGACAAACCCTACAATTCTGTCTCGATCATCCTCGAAGAGTGTATACAAACCTCTTCAACAGCAAACAAACCTGGTGGCTAGTTTTCTCGCTGATCGCTCTCAACGGGATTGACTGGTTGGCATTTGAATTGCTCAACCTTGGAAACCCCGTCACCGAAGCCATACCCACCCATTTTCGAGTGTTAGATGGGCTTTTCCAAGCGTTCGCTGTGAGAAGCGGAGGTTTCTATGTGGTTTCAATCCCCAATCTCAGACAAGGCCTGCTTGTCTTGTATGTGCTCATGATGTACCTGAGCGCATTTCCCGTCGCCATGACTATCAGAAACTCAAATGTCTACGAAGAACGGTCCCTCGGCCTCTATGCGGAAGATCTTCCCCGGACTACACAGTATGGCGAGACACAATCGATCAACGAGAAGCAGACCGAAAGCGCTGTGACCACGACCACGACCACGACCACGACCACTGACAATCGCATTATTGCCGGCATCAGACGCACCGTGGCACTAACCCACGGTCCGCCTTCCGAGTCAGGAACTAAGTCTAGTTGGACACGTCAAGACTTCATCCGGCAGCAACTACGAAGCCAACTCGGACATGATCTCTGGCTTATAGGATTAGCGGTCTTCGTGATCCAAGCGATCGAACAAGGCCAGTTCACACGCGACCCGGTCGTATTCTCCACCTTCAACATTATCTTCGAGGTGATTTCCGCTTACGGCACGGTTGGCATCAGCACGGGAGTGCCGTGGAACGCCTACAGCTTTTGCGGCGCCTGGCACACAGCTAGCAAGCTCGTGCTCTGTGTACTGATGTTGCGAGGCAGGCATCGCGGCCTGCCCGTAGCAATCGATCGCGCCGTGCTCATGCCGGATGAGAGCTTGGCCTGGGCGGAGGAAGAGGATGCCCATAAACGCACCGGTAGCTTTGTCGGTGCTGGCCAGCCCTTTCGTAGGCCTCGGACTTCCAGTCTAGGTAGCCCCGGCCCGAGCACTGCTGGTACCGTCAGAGACCCTGGCGCAATGATGTAGGTCAGTACAACAGCAGGAACGCCCACAAACTCCCTTACTGTGTGCATGGGTTCGCACACACCGTCCCACTCGCATCACCAATATGCAGTGGAGGAAAAGCAAACGCAAACGCAAAAGTGGTAAAATTGTTATTGGAGGATCTCATTTTTCTGGTTTATCTATATCATTTCCTTGGAGTCTTTCCTTCTCTTCCCACTCTACACACTCGTTATGTGTTCTTCATTTCCTTGCCTATTGCACTGCCCAGCCATATATACCCCCAAGAAGCGAGCTTTGTCGCCTTCCTCGATCTTTTCTAAAAAGGTTTTCCTTGAGCAAAATTTAGCAGCACTCTAGATCGAGAGCCCCTTCATCATATATCTAGCATTGTCCTTTCTCAGCTGGAGTTTATTTTAGTCATTGCTTCCCCGTACGGAGAGGGAAAACCCCGAGGACAAGAGAAGATATCATAATGATATATAGTTCTTTCATATCATTGCGATCGCATTCGCTACGGGGCGCACAGCAAACTTTGTCCAGTCCATTCTTTTGCTAGCGGTTTGGGCTGAGTTGAGCTCTGAGCCCATGAGCGCGTATCTGACTGGATATCTAGACCAACAATTAATTATGGATCCCCACCAGATTGAGTACAAGTAGACTCGATTAAGATTTGAACTTCTCTCCCTTTTCCCCAACGTTCCCAAAATATACGGGAAACTACCAAGGGGGTAGTTGAGTCAAGTGCCATATAAAAAAGTTTATGAAAAAGCATACATAATTCTCATTTTCGCGTCTTTCGTCCTGTCATATGTATTCATTTATCCCAAGCTGTCGTCAGTATTGTTACAAACAGGCAAAACTCCAAGGGCGTAATTCGTCGGTTGGGACCAGCCCCAATCTGCGCTTTCGAGAAGGAAGGCAGGCAGGCAGGCAGTATCACCTGGCAGCTAGCTAGCGCATGTCGATATCGTAATCCAAAGTAGAACATAGCTACACACCAAATCATCAAGAGGCGTCAAGTCATGAATGGAATCAATCACCCGCTTCCAAAAGCCAAAACAGTACGGCACCGAGCACAACAGGCCCGAGTCCAACTAGCTTGGGCCCAGCGCCTTGATGTGCTCCTCGACGCCATCGACGATCCTCCTAACATGCTTCTGCTCGAGCTCTCTGGCACGCGTCCTCCCCTCCTCCAACCTCTCGACACCCAGCCTGATGCTCTCAATATGCACACTCAGCGGAATCTCCTTGTGTTCACGCAGCAACTCCGCACTGCCGACTCTCGTCCTTAGCTCCTCCAACTCCGTGCCCATACGCTGCAGCGTGAGGATCGTCGCCGTGACGTGCGCCCACGCGACCTTTCTGTACTGCCCGACCTGGCGCAGCAGGGTCAGCTGATTGTTGTATTTGCCGAGTTTGGCGCGGTTACCGCCGAGGAAGGTCCACAGATGCGTGAGGATTTCGTCCTTGGAGGCTTGCGCCGCGATGTTGTCGTGCATCGCCACCGAGTGGATCACCTCGAGGCGATCTTCCAGGTTTTGTAGGACGAGAAGTAGGGCTTGCGCTTCATCGATCAGCCGCTCGATCTCGTCCGACACAATGCGCGTGTGCTTGATGTATTGGTCGAGGAGGCGGTGCTCTGTGAATTGAACGGGCTTGAAGGGTGCGAGGAGCGTGTCTTGGAAAAAACTCGGGATCACGCCGCGGGAGACCTGCTTGACATCCATGTCGTCGAGTACGCGTTGCGTCCAACGTGCGGTGCTGAGGACGATGTCGACGCCGCGACCGACGTGGGAATTGAATTTCTGGAGATCGTAGGAAGCCATTCGGGCAGTTTCGATGAACCCGTCAAACTCCAGGACCAGCTCGTTTCGGGAGGCTAGTTGGGAATATCGTACTATTTGCCGGAGATCGCGGATAGAGGTTTCGGAGCGTTTCATGTCCATGGGTAGGGATACGCCTGCCGCAGACTCGGACATGATATCCTCGAAGTGAGATTGTGTGTTCATGAGAGCGTCAAATTCTACCGGCGCGGACGTCGATGAGATCGTAGGTGTGTCGAGACCAGGAGAAGTATATTCGCATATTGGCAGATGGAGTAGAGACATGCCTGGAATACGACATATTGGTGAGAGCGCAGTGTAGATCGAAGATGTGAGGAGATTCTGCAACACCATTCCAAGCCCAGCCAGGAGGTAAACGGCAAGAACCCATGAGATTGGTTTCTTGATCGTCGTTAGGGCGTTGCCTAGTATATCTAGCAACCATCCCGCCACCTGGAGGAAAAGATTCATGGTTTGATCGCCCATCGTCAACGCTTTGGGAGGAGTATTCTGGACACCTCGTAGAGAATCCGTTGCATTTCTAGCCCGTGGATATGCCTTCGAAGGGGTCGTCTTGCGGTTGGGAGTGGTGGGGTTGCGTTGGCGAACGTGTCGGTGTTGCGATGGAGAAACAGAAACTTCATGCTTAAGTGCAGGCATGATGAATTCCGGTTCTGGAACTGATATGTGCGGCCGTGGATGTAGCTTGTAAGGGATTTGATCGATTTCCTCATGGGCTTGTTTCCGGTTCCCAATTGTTTGGTCCTCCTCCGGCTGAGATGCTGCTGCACTTGATGGCGAATCTTCGGCCCAGCTCACATCGGATCTTGCATCATCGACAATCCAGGAGTCCCCTAGATGGGATTGTGAGGCAGTGGCCATGGTGAGACTAAAGATTAAATGTGATGGTTTGAAATACTGCTGGAAAAGTTAAGTTCGCTGCCTTTTGGAATATTTGGGCCCAATCAACCAGCGCAATCAGCCTGTCACAAGTACCAAACAGTGACAAAGGGCAGTGGGCAACCGGGCGATTATCAACCTGTGAAAGAGATGAATTCGCAATCACTGTCGTAATAATAAACATCACAAACGTCAATAAAAGAGAATGCAAAAGATTTGGGCTGCATCTTTGTGGCGAAGGCATCCATTTGGAAGGTGTCGTCGCGTGAAACTGACGTATAGAAAAGTGGCACGCGGGTCGCGTCGAGGGTGGCATATATTGCACGTGACATGACGTCACAAAGACTTCTGATTCAGGCGGCAAATTAAACAGGATGAAAGGGCGATCTATCCAAAAGTTGCCTCACGCTGTTTGGGATGAGCAGACTGTGATGCTCGTGAGACAGGGGCCCAAAAGAATTCGAGACAAGTCAGGGCAGTAATATATTGTCATTTTATCAGATAGGATGGTCATAGCGATCTAACACCTCCGCGGCTTTCTCCTAGTGCAGGTTTAGTGGCAAAAGGTCCGTACTTTTGTCAGTGATTCTCCTGATATCGTGCAGGACAAGGGGCAACAGGGAGACATGACGGTAATGCCTGGCCCTCGGGTCCCCTGCCTCCCTGGTGAAGGGAACGTACTCTCTTTTCCGAAAAGAAAAGACGATTTATTGCGTTTGCCAATAGCTATCATCTATCTCAGAGTAACCAGTTCTTCTGCGCTTGTCTATAGTTGTGTAGTTAGCAAAATGTTCCAAGAAGGACGGTCAGGATTAAGGGAAGCAGGTGGGCAAAACTTCGCCGAGTCAAGACTTACAGGGTGAATGGCAACGGTACTGTCAAAGTCCTTCTTCGTGGCGCCCATTTTGACGGCAACGCCAAAGCCCTGAGTCATTTCACCGCAGCCTTCGCCCAGGATGTGGAGGCCGACGATTTTTTCGTCGGGAAGGACCGTTACGAGCTTGAACTCCGTCGGGTGTTTGGCTTTTTCTTCTTTGGGGAATCTGAGGGTTGATGGGTTAGTATGGGTATTGATACTATATTTGAAGCCCGGACTGGAGGGGAATCGAGGGTAATTGAAAAGAATTAGTCTCGGCTTACACATCATAATACATGGCGGAGAACTTGGTGTGGTAGACCTTGATGTTCTCCTTGCCGTATCTCTCAATGGCTTGGGGTTCGGTCAAGCCAGTTGTTCCAACTTCGGGATGGGAGAAGACTACCGAAGGAATCAAGTCATAGTTGAGATGCGATTCCTTGAGTTCGGGAGGTCCGAAAAGGCGGTTTCCGAGTTGTCTGCCGGCAGCGATCGCAACGGGTGTGAGTTCAGCCTGTTTGTGGAGGATTGTTAGAAATGTAGATGTGGCAATGAACAAGCATCCTTGTTCTGCTGATATTGGGTAGATGGGCATACCTGGCCAGTAACATCGCCCAATGCATAGATGCCGTCTATTGACGAATTCTGAAATTTGTCGACTACAATATGACCGCGAGGACCAAGTTTGATACCAGTGTTTTCCAGACCGAGGCCTCTTGTCTCCGGACTCCGACCAATTGCCCACAGGAGCTCGTTAGTAATGAGTTCGGAACCATCGTTAGAGATAATCTTGAGCTGCTTTTCTCTTGGATCCGTCTCGTCGGCGCCTGCTTGCAACTGAATTACCTCTTTGATTCCAGGATGGTTTCTGTGCACAATGACGCCAGCCTCCTCGTAATGCTTGGTCATAGTCTCTTGAATCATGGGGTCAAATTTTCGTAAGAAGGTGTTGCCTCGGATGAACAAATGCGTCTCAACGCCGATGGCGTTCATGACTCCAGCAAGCTCGACGGCGATATAACCGGCGCCGACGAAGACCATCTTCTTGGGTAGATGCTCGATCAAAAAGTACTCGTCGGAGGTGATGCCATACTCAGAGCCCTTGATGTTCTCTGGTTTGGTCGGGTAGCCCCCAGATGCAATGGCTATGTGAGGAGCGGTGATCCTGTAAGATTCGCTACCGTCTTTGGGCTTGACCTCCAGCTCATTCTTGGAGACGAAGGTAGCAGTTCCGTGAATCAATTCTATTCCCTCTTTTGCCCAATTGCTCTCGTATGCTCCGTTGAGAACCTTTATTCTAGCGTGTCGCTTCTTGACGAAGGTTTGGAAGTCGTGCGATACCTCTCCATATTTATAACCGTAGTGTTTGCCGGCCTCAAGGGTTTCGTTAATGGAAGCATAGTTCCAGGTCATTTTCTTCGGAACGCAGCTACACATGCAATCAGTACAGGAAAACCCATCTTGTATTTTCTCATTCGAGAGCGCAGTGGGCCTCACCCGACATTCACACATGTGCCCCCTGAGATTCCTGCATCAATGATGGCAGTCTTTGCTCCATACCATCCACTGGCTCTTCTAGCCGTACCGGAACCACCAGAACCACCACCAATTACGATATAGTCAAACTGCTTTGTAACGGGCGCCATGTTCAAGGAGGAGGATGAAAACTGTCTCGATATGCCAGCAAGGCGAGACGTGGACACAGACGCGGGGTTGGAAGAGGGGCTTGGCCGAAGCGTTGTGTTCGCGAAGGATTTTGGGGATGCCAGATTCACGCCCGCGGAGCGCAAGGAAACAGCAGATAATTGCTTGTGAAAACTTCTGGAACAAGCGGACATAGCACGAAGAAAGAGACACAAGCTCAAGGAGAGGAAAGGGAATGGCTATTATAGAGAGAGTGAGAGCACGACCGCCCGACAACCAATGATGCAAAATTGGAATGTTTTTTGGAGAGAGTGGGCTAGAACATGGTTGATGATGTGATCTTGTTCAGGTAGGATGCTGCGAAAGCTTGCCCTGGGAGCTTCCTCCACCAATGTCATCTCTCCCCGGGGTTTAGACCCCCTGCTCGGGCTTCTCAAGCCATCTCGGCTGCTGACAAAAGATCAAAGCTTGCAGCCGATCAGGCCCTAGTATTAGCTTGCCCGTTGTGACTTCTTGAAAGAGAACGTGTAAATTGCATGGCGGATTCGGATGACTGAGCGCCCTGCATTGACAAGGCCGACAATTACGAAAGGTAAATGGAATCCGTCCACTTTAGGAAGGGAGATGCATCCAAACAGAATTTCCTAAATGTTGCTCACACTGGGTCGTGTACCACGCTGTAATGAAAGTCCAACGATGCGAAGAATATATGATGTCATAATGGGCGCAATACGATACGTATGGGCGCTACCTAGGTATGTATCGCATACCAATAAGTTGTAACCACCTATACTTAGCCAGCCAAGTCTACAGAGGGTATTGGTAGCCATAGAAACTCCACTATGATAAAGATGCCACCTGAGTAGCCATAGGTAAGTACCTACCTAGGTAGTTACAACTTCGAATATCGGGTCTCAGAGCCCTTGTAGCCAATATCAACCTGACTCCACCAAGGATATGAATCTGGCGCATCCTGTGGCACCTGTCCACTGAAGTTGGCTGGTCTCTTTTCCATGAAACTTCGCACTCCCTCGTTGTTGTCTTTGCTGCCGAACAGCCCGTGAATAATTCTGGAATCAAGCAGGTGAGCACCTTCCGCACTGTCTGCGCCTCTGTACATGAGATCTCTCATCATCTTGGTCGATACGGTAGATGTGTTCTTTGCCACCTCGTCAGCTAACTCTAGCGCGCGAGCCAAGGTTGCCTCTGGGCTTGGAAGTAGCTCTGAGAAAAGGGTGCCGAAGAGAGGATTGTCTGCTGTATATACCGAGCCAGTAGTGGTTAGGTGGAGAGCCCTCGAATACCCGATCAGTCGTGGGAGGAAGTAGGAGGAACAGGCCTCCATGATGATTCCACGTCTCGCAAAGACAAATCCGATCTTGGCCTTGGAATACGCAACTCGAATACACGCGGGCAAGCACATTGTGATGCCGACCCCGACTGCGGCGCCTTGGATAGCCGCAATGGTGGGCTTGGTGCAGCGATGGATAGCCAGAGATACCCTTCCACCTCTGTCAAGATTGTCAGCATGGGTAGGTAATTTCGCATATTAGGGTAAGGGATCTTAGCTACCCATCTCTGTGATCTACATCACGCTCACTCTTTGCATGTTGAATACTACCATCTTCGTTCTTCCCACCAAGGAAACCAATCTCAAGATCGGCTCCAGCGCAGAAGCCCCTCCCATCTCCAGTCAAAACAGCGACTTTGACACGCTCGTCAATGTTTATGAGCTCATAAACTCTTTCTAGGTCCTCTCGCATAATATCTGTGAAGGCATTGTATTTATTTGGCCGGGATAATGTAATGAGAATCACCGGTGTTGGGGTAGGAGACGACTCAGGAACGTGGGAGACTTTGATGTGACGAAAACGAAGGGTGTTGTAGGAGGCTGGAGCCACGATAGCTGGACCGGTGACAGACATCGTGGGTCAACTCAAGGAGGGAATCGATAGCTGCTAGCAAAGAGAGTGACTTGTCCTCTATGGTGTATAGAAGGACAAACGATATCTTTGAGCATCAGATACAGCTGCATTTTTGAAGTTTCTCATGAGAGCCAGACGCGTTGACCTTACCCTCGGCTCACAACAAGTATCGTTTGAGCCGCGGGATGGAGTTCTGGAGATGCTCCAGGTGTTTCGCCGCGGTGACTCGGGCTGTCGTGCGGGGAATGTGAGCTTGAGAGGCTCTGTCCAGGTGCAGCTACAGCCGCAGCCTCTGTGGCCGCTGGGCTAAGTAGGAGGCACTCGCCACCAACAGTGTTGAATCAGAACTGGCCAGGTTGCACGCGAAGAGAATGGCCTCTCGCGGCTGATTGGCATTATACAGGCACTTACAGGGAGAGCTCAAGAAAGGACGTAAGTAGTGGTGCGTTTGCGATGCACTAAGAGCAGGATAGCAGTACAGTCGTGGCACCAACTACGTGTGTTTCTTTATCACGGCTGCGTGCTTTGCCTGGGAGAGTCGAAAACTACATCATCGACGCCATCGAAGGGGTTCTACTTGCTACAACTTTCTGAGTCCATGGTATAGCTCAGATATCTTTTTTAAAAATCAAAAGCATCCATCTCAGTCTCTCGCTCGCACCCTCACGCATAAAGCACCAGTTTACGGTTAACGCCTACAGGACCTTCTTCTCCAAAACTCTGCGCCAGGCAGAGTAAATGATGAAAAAGTTGAGAGCCAAAAAATGCGCGGATAAGAGCCCCGAAGGACACTTAATCACGACCTCCACCGCGATGTGCAATGCAGGGACACCGTAATAGCAAGCCTGATTCTTGAGCTAGGCCGCTCCCACAAGGTAAGTATGAAGAAAAAAGAAGAAAAATTTCCAAAGGTCGATGGGGGATCGAGGTTTATATACCCGTGGGAGTGTGGAAATGCCAAGACAAACAAAAGGCGCTAAACCTCACGTGGACGCGACTCTTCACGCGTGGGCTAGGCATCAGTTCGCTTTCACCTCCGAGTCTTTCACCACTACTCCGTGCAGATACTCCATACTCCATACTCCATCATGAGAGTTCCTTCCGCATGAAGACGCAGGTAGAGCAAGCAAGGTACACACCTTAGTTAGGGAGGCGCCTACCAAGCTATGAGTACTACTCGCATGTCTCAAAGATGGAGTCGACTAGTATCCACAAAGAATTGATCACCAATACTGCTTGGGAGAATCATTATGTATAATATCATTCGCGGCACATCATAGTCCAAGTTTCGTCGCTCCTGGGATATCACAGCATGCGACATGGACTTCATCTCCTACCTGGGCGCCAGTAACCTCTTGCAATCGTACAATAGATTTGCCTCTGGACTGTTCAGCTTGCTCAACAACTCATTCATATAGTTCTGAGACTTCTCGTTCGACTTCTCGAGCCGAATCGTCCTCCATTCGAGCATAGTCGAGAATTCCATCATCGTACTTCTCCTCCTTCCGGTGGGGGATAATACATTTGTCAATACCAAAACTCCTGGTGATGTCTTCCCATGTATCAAAGTCAAGGGTGAACACTGCCTGATTTCGTTGTGTTTCCTGTCTCTCGGCAACCGACCGAGTTGCGGCAATACCAAGTGTGGGCAGGCCATTCCCGTCGAAGTCCAGACCAACCTTCCCCTCCTTGATCAGGAAGCTCACGTAAAACATGTTTTCGACCGTTTGCCCAAATGAGGTAGGGTTGACGCAGAAATTGAAAAGCGGGATGCACCCATTATCGGCCATATTATTACGACGAAGAATCTCCGCTGCCTCCTCCTCAGAAGGATCACCTGGGAACTCCGAGAAGTCCCTTTCTGCATTTTCCACACCTCTTGCCTGCGCATTCGAAAGAAGCCGAGCAATTTCTGTGCACACAACCGTAAGACTAGCAGATTCTTGCTCCTGTAAATCTTCTTCGCCCAGTTGCGTTGGTCGTGTTGCTTGTGTATTTTGACTTCGTGCTTCTCGAGCCTTTCGCTGTGTTTGTTGCCGCACCTTCTTCTGGACGGATAGAGGACCAAGCAGAAATCCACTCAAGCACGGCCGGGAATTGTATAAGAAGCAAGCATTCCGCCCCAGGTAATCCCAATTCATGGTGTCGCCTTCGTCCTCTTCCTCTTCTTCCGCCGCTCGAGCCCTTCGCCATTGAGATTGGGACTGGGTGTGGCGACTAAGATTCTCATTGTTTCTCCGGCTTGTCTCATCGCCTCTTTTCATAAAACTAATGCATCTGGTAATAAAGTCATCAACATCTATGCCACTCGATACATTTCCAAGTGTTAAATTATTGATTTTTTGGTAGGACAAGTCCGCCACTTCGACTAATAGCCGAGAATCAATGGTAGCATCTGAGGTTTGTTTGACATCCTGGTAGAGCTTGTCAGCCTCGCGAAGAGTTTCTTCCAGGCCCTTGTTGTCCGGCTTAAGATAATCGGTCTTGGAATCATTGTACTTGGAGTAAAGTTTGCGAAAGTTCTTGCGTATCTCTCTGCGCGCCTCGGGAGCTTGATCGGGATCGTAATATCGTTTATCCAAACGGTCCAGCTGCTTTTGCCTTGCAGCCTGACTTTGGAGGTTTGCGCCATTCTCCTTCCTTCGCTTGTTGGTGCCCGTTGCTTCTGAATCCTCTCGATCGTCCATTGTGGCGACCCCACTTTTGCGCTTGCCTTTATTCGAGCCTGATCGTTGGTGATTCTCTTTATCAGAGCCAGGAGATGGTCCTGGGGAGGAGGGAGTGGTTGTAGGAGGGGATTCGCGAGGAGGGGAAGAGGAACGTCCTTCACTTTCGCCGTCAGAGGAAGGCTGGCGGACATTCAGCCTTGCCATGGTCAAAGCATCACTAAGGGGGGAGGGTCGTTGGTGAGCTGATTTCAATGATAAGTACCTGAATCACTATATGTTGGCAAAGGGAGTTCCAGATGAGAGGGGTGGTTCTGAGGTTGCTGGCTGCTACTATAGAAATGGCCTTGCAGGCAGGTGGAGGAGCAATCAGAATCTACTTCTATTCAAGACGCGCCTGTCTCCCCACCGCGTCGTTCAGATTTCGGTTCAGTCGCGCGGCTTCGCTTGGCAAAGGGCCGCGCCGCTTTTATAAGCACCAATTGGCAACCAATCACCTCTTCTCATCTTCTACGAGGTTTTCGTCTGCCTCATCCCCATCCGTTCCCTTACTGCCCTTGTGTGAATGGTCTCAACGCAGCTTGTCAGATAGAGCATGGGGGTAGCAGTCTGTGGGTTGCGAGCTGTACTCGTATCACCATTCCATGATCGCGCTGAACCTAACTGATCATCCCGGCACAGAGCAGCGTTTGCAGGCAGTAACAATTGGGCGACTTGTTGCTTGATCCAATCCTTGAGATTGAGTCACTGAGCATTCCCTTGCTTTAGGTCGTCATTATAGAAGCTACTCTAAGCATCTAGCTAGTAAACCCGATTTTCAAAAGGTTGATTGCTTGGAGCAGTATCGACAGAACAAACGAACCCTCACAGTCGTTTGAAGCCTGTGTCGTTTTGAGACTGAAATTAGCGGCTTGGCACCCTGGTAGGAGCTAACTGGTCCTGGGTTGGCCAGGGATGGGTGTGGGCAACTCGAACTTGAAGACAAGGCCACTCTTTAAATACCTTAACCTCTCCAGCAGACATACAAACCACTCCATGACCCAGACATTCCCGGGCCTTGAAATGAGTTCTACATGTAGACTCCATCCTCCAGGCCATCATGGATACTTATACATTTGCAACATCCCGACAGATAGACTTTCCAGTGTGCATTAAGTTGTATGTCACATTCGTCACCAGCTCTTGGCCTGGCACCTTGATATTTAGAACTAACTGACATACACATAGAAATAACTTGGAGGGGAAACAGACTCCAATACCATATTCAGTTCTACTGAAACATCCAGAAATCCGACATATTGGGTCTGTACAAAACCCAACATCGGAACTCCACGTGACGGCCCAACTATGGGCTGAATCGAAGCCGTTAGGGGTGTATATGCAAACCCCACACATGTTCTTCAAGAACAATCGCACTTGGAATAAATGGCTGGAACTACCAGTCTTGGTCAAAGATTGCCCACTCTCCGCTCAGGTTGCCATCACTATTTGGGACTTATCTCCCTGTCCAGAGAACGGTAGCATCAACCATAATATTCCATTTGGTGGAACAACGATACCACTATTTGATAAGGATGGCGCACTGAGAAAAGGCCGCCAAAAGTGTAAAGTATACCGGAGGCGAGCCGCAGATGGTCAGCTTCCTTCGTCGACCCCACACATTCCTCGACCCAAACGGAGGAAACGGGATCAAGAACCTCCTCCTCCCATCCCAGAGGAAGAAGAATTGGAGAGGCTGGAGCAACTCTTCAAAAAGCATGAAATGAACGAAATCCCTCAAAATGACTGGCTCGACCAATTGGTTTTCCAAAACGTTGGCAAAAAGGCTCGAGAGGTCGATGAACTTGCTAGGAAGCGTGCCGCAATAGCAAAAGCTGCAAAGCATCAGTCTGTAGCACTGAACCCGGATGGCCTCAGGAATGGAAATGCCATCTCCGATGATGACAGTGATTCAGATGCTGAGCAAGACGACGAAGAACACTTTACGTTGTATGTTGACTTCCCAAGGTGGGATTTCCCAGTGGTTTTTGAAGATTACGCATACGAGCCATCCAAGATGATGAAAGAATTTCAGCACACACCTTCAGCATCTGCCATTGGTGCCAAACCTCCTCCCGAAGTCCGTTATGGCCCTGGCATCGCGGCAGGCGCTACTGTTGTTGATGATGAGGACTTTCCTGTCATTCAACTGTTCGATCCTGATCAATTTTACAAGGAGAATCCTTGTGAGACCAAGCACCACCGACTTGTGCGTAGCGATCGAAACGCTTACTCGGACAGCGATCAGAAGCCAAACGCAAAAATGCGGGATATCCTTAATGATATTCTATCCTATGGTCCGACCCAAGAATTGACTCCTCAAGAGAAGGATGTTCTCTGGACCTTTCGGCGTCACCTTAGTCGCGATAAACGGGCTCTCACCAAAGTTGTCAAAGCCACAGACTGGAATCATCCAAGTGAGGCCAGACAGCTTGGAGAACTTATTCCAAAATGGGCCAAAATTGATATTGACTCTGCTCTGGAACTCCTTGGGCCCAGTTACGATAGTCCGGTTGTTCGGGCCTACGCTGTTGATCGACTACGACAGGCTGACGACACTGAGTTATTACTGTACCTTCTCCAGCTAGTGCAGGCCCTCAAATTTGAGAAGAACAAAGTTGAAGAGGATGGCTTACCTGCGTCATCGTTGGCCAAATTTCTCATCGATCGAGCCGCCAACAATTTCACTCTCGGAAACTACTTACACTGGTACTTGATGGTTGAAGTCGGCGACCAAGGACCAGATACCAATGCCTCAGATCGAAAACTCTTCGCCAAAGTCGAATATCATTTCATGGCTGAACTGGAGCAAAGGGACCCAGAGCAGAGGAAAATCCTACTCAGACAAGGCGAAATGATAGCAGTGCTTTCCAGAATCGGCAAGGAGATTCGCTTCGGACGAGACAGCCGTCCTAATAAGATTGAGCGGCTCAAGAAGTATCTGGCTGATCCAAAGAACGAGCTCATCAAAATTGATCCACCAATTCCCCTACCACTTGATCCAAGCATTGAGGTTAACGGCGTTGTTCCCGAAGCGGCAAATGTATTCAAATCCTCCCTATCACCATTGCTGCTGAAGTTTAAAATTGCGAGCTCGCCAGACTCCTCAGCAACGTCGGCACAATCTCGATCACTTTCTCAAAGTCAATATCCGATCATCTTTAAGACTGGAGACGATCTCCGACAGGACCAACTAGTGATCCAGATCATCACACTTATGAATAACCTACTTTTGAAAGAAAACCTTGATCTCAAGCTCACCCCTTACAGGATTCTCGCCACCTCTCCATCTGCTGGTGCAGTTCAATTTGTGCCGTCAACGGCAATATCGGCAGTGTCATCAAAATACAAGGGATCGGTTTTGGCGTATCTACGTGCGAACAATCCAGATGCCTCTGGTCCGCTTGGGATTCGGAAGGAGACGATGGACACGTATATCAGATCATGCGCTGGATATTGCGTGATCACCTATATCCTCGGTGTGGGAGATCGGCACTTGGACAATCTTCTATTACAACCTTCCGGGCACTTCTTCCACATTGATTTTGGATTCATCCTCGGACGAGATCCTAAGCCGTTCGCACCACTCATCAAACTGTGTAAAGAGATGGTTGAAGGTCTCGGCGGTACCGCGTCGCCCCAGTACGCGCAATTCAAACAGTACTGCTTCACCGCATACGCCACATTACGGAAGTCAAGCTCATTGGTCTTGAATCTCTTCAGTCTCATGGTCGAAAGCTCGGTGCAAGATGTCCGGCTGGTGGAGGAACAGATGGGATTGACGGGTGGCGCTGTGGGCAAAGTTCGAGAGAGGTTTCACCTTGAAGTTAGTGAAGAAGAAGCCGTCAAGGTGCTTGACCAGGTACTGGCTGACAGCGTTAATGCCGTCTTCGGGGTGGTAATTGATCGTTTGCATGAGTTTGTCCAAGGGTGGCGAGCATGAGGTTCATGAGGTTCAACGAGCTTTCAAGGCGTGATACCAAAACATCAAAGAAGCTTAGAGGAGGATGTACTTCGTACTCGTTCAAAGATAGAATATCCCAACTATTTATTATTAATGGAGTGTCAGCAATATCTCCACCCATAGCTTCCTCCATCGCATCTGAACCAGGTTGGATCTGCCCCAAGGCTCAGATTCTGGCAAAGGCACCAGGACGCCTCGTCAACCCAGGTTTCCCCGCATACCTCAGCCTTGCCATCCTCGCCCCGCTTGGGAAGGTCAATTTCCCTTAATTAACAATCGTCCTACTCTTGACAACCAGATACTGTACACTGGACTGGGCTCTTCAAGTCAAGATTCAAATTACCTCTCCATCCAACATCCCTCACACTTGCCATCAACAACGCCCCTCGCCCCCATAAACCGCCCCCCCAAAAATGTCAGCCGAAGCCCTCCCAATCACGGCCTCACAATTCGCGATGGCGATCCAAGACCTGCCGGTCGAGAACCTGTACTCGAAAGCACACGAACTGACAAACTCAATCACGCACCTGGAGGGCTCGAACAAGCAGCTGCAGGAATACAGCGACAGCATGCGGGACGACACCAGCCTGCCGGAGAGCACGCGGCACGAGGGAGACAAAGACTGCCTGGAGGCCATCCAGGAGAATCTAGCTGTTATCGCGAGGCAGAAGGAGCGGATTGCGCTGTTGAGGTCCGAGGTCGAGAGGCGGGGTGGCCGGTGGCATGAGGGGGCTGGAGAAGAGACGAATGGGCATGATGCTGCTGAGAGCGCGGAGCAGGCGGCGTCGACCACGGCCACGGCCACGAATGGCGCTCCCGCCGCGCCTGCTACGGGAGGCAGGATGACGGATGAGCAGCTCAACCAAGGCCTTCTGGATCTGCTGGGTCATGATTCTAGTCCCGAAGAAGATGATGCCAACCATGGAATGCATCTATGAGAAGAAGAAGGAGAAGAAGCAGGAAAGACAGACGCAATGCCTGTCGGAAAGAGACACGGATTCTTCTGTTTAGGGCTTGTCCCGGTGCTATATATACATAACATCTCGGCGGATCTTCTAGACACCTAAGTAGGGGTCCCCTGCAAGGCAATATATGCCTGCTTCGACTGCTGGCTGGTTGCCGACACGGGCTGCGGAAGGTGGGTGCCCCAACCAAAGCAAGAGTCGACCTGCCCTGCTCGCTTCACACATCTCTGACTCTGCGGACGGCAAACACGCGGCGCCCAACTCCCAACTTGGGACGATGCAGAACACAAAGGGACGAGGGAGTCGCAGGGCATAGCTACGAGCTTTTTTTTAAACTACTATGCGTCGCTCTCCCAGACCTCAGGCAGCCCTACGAAGTACAAGGTACAGTCTGAGACGAGACCGAGCCCAAGGAGAAGGAGAGAGCGAGATCCACAAAACAAAGCCAACTGATAGAGCTACTGTACACCGAAACCCTGAGCAATATTCACCCCGACACCCAACACAACTACTCAGAGATCTCATCCACCCCGAATCTCTTCGTTACAACGGAGCGGAGCCAGCAGGCCCTGGCTGTGTATCCCCACAGGCCTACGCCGGCACATACATACGAGGTTGCGGAAACAGGGATCGATCCTCTCGTCTCGGAATCCCTCTCGACATCTCGACCATTGATGCATCATGAATCTGATCCATCCCATTGCCCCCAAGTCCTCGGGATCCTCCCTACAACGAATTGTTCCTACTGCTGGCTGGCCAGTTGCTGCCTACAGGTTCCAGGTATCTGGGCCCCTGGAGTGGCAATACTGCCTTATCGTAGAGATAAAATAAATCAACAGATTGCGCCACGCCATGTCCACATAGCATCACGTGTATGTACCTGGAGGCTGGCGATCTGCTTGAGGTATCCGGTCCAGACAGGGGTAGATTTCCTATGAGAACTCACCAATCTCCTAGCTCAAGCCCGTTTGAAAGTATTTCTGTTTTGGGGTCAGCACGTAGGGATATGGCCCATTCTCATGCGCCTACGGTCGTGAGTTGGTCCTTGAGCCGAGCGGTCTTCTGTAGATTGCTGCGTGAGGGAGTATATGCAAACAACTTTCAATCGGACAATTATAATCTACTATTCTCTACTATTCTCAATTACAAACAGGAAACGCGGTCTGTGTTCCTAGTTAAAGTTCTTTACTAGAAGTCAAGCCTTGCTGAAGCTCATGCAGGGAATGAGAATTAATGAATTATCTACCACATTGGGCACTGACGGGAAGAAATCTGACATATTGGTTAACGACTCTATCTAGGAAATGACCGAAAATTTGCAAGTATAGAAAGCAGGCTCATTCTGAGTCTGTACAGTTGCTCAGGAAGAATGTCAATCTTTTCGCTGGCCAGCGACCATCGCCGTCAAGCTATCCACCTGCTCGCTCAACTTTTGGATAAGAGCCAGCACCTCTGGGCTTTCGGCACCACCGCCCGAGGCAGGTTTAATTGTCGAATCACCTAATCTAGGAGATCTAGATGGAGAAACTGCAGGTAGCTCGTGACGGGAGGTCGATGCTCTGGCAGGATCATGGGCTCCATCGAAGTTGAAGTGGCCTGCGCTCAGAGGGCGTGTGTTAAAATGTGGGGCCCTTGTTAGGGTTGGGTGAGGATGCGAGACGAGACGTTGAGATTTCTCGTAGGCCCAGATGACAGCCATGAACGGGAGATGCGTAGCCTTAAGAACGAAGATGCGGATACGGCGAACCTGCTCTGATGGGAAGAATAGTCGCAAAGGTCGGAGTAGGGTAAGAGGTAGGAGGTTTAGAGGGGGCATGAAGTAGGTGAGGCGACGCGAAGTACTGCTTTCAAGCACGTAGATGGAGTACTGGAAAAGGTATTCCTCTCTGGCATGGGCCATGACCTGTTAGAATAATTAGAAGTTGGTCTTAAATGGAGTGAAACCGCCTAAAAGGGATTCAAATGGCTGCGTTGATAGGGCCAACGATACCAACATTCCCACCACTACCAACACGGATTGGGTTCCAATTTCAAGGCTTACCTCGGTTAAAGAGTTAGAGACCAACGACACCAGAGAGGTGAGGAGTAGAATATTGGTTAAGCACACAAAAATCAGCCTGGGAAGAAAAAGCATTAGCCATACTTCACCTGATTACACGCTTAGGCAGACTCCCACTCCAAAGACTCTTTGTGGGCTTTGTGCTGCAAGCGCCAGCCGTTTAACCTTGCGATAGAACAAGTGACGTTGAAGAATTGCAAGGGGATTTCATTGCAGAAACAGTCAACTCACATCAAAGTATATCCAAACAAGGGAGATATCTATTGGTAAGCATGGTTAGTACCAACGCATGTTGCGGATGGGCGTAAAGGTACCTTGACAGCCATATCGAAGCCAAGATAGCTAGATCTGGGAATGTAGTTAGCATTCTATGAGACCTATTTAGAATAAGATGCCTATACCCAAAGAACACCTTGATCAGTAGCCATGACATTTCATTCAATGACATTCGATCTCGCGCGAGCATAGTAAAGGTTGTGAGAAATCCAAGATAAAGTACAATTATGACGGGTAGAAATTTGCAAAATGCTTTGGTCTGTTGTTGGTTAATGGGGCTGCTCTACTCAACTGGATTCAAGACTTACCATCTCCTTGAGCACTGGTATCTGTCGACAGTGTCAGAAACGAAGAGCCAGCGGAGCGTGAGTGACTTACCAGGCTTCCAAAATATGGATTCAAGCTCATGACCGAGAATATTCTTCATAAAATCAATCTAGGATCAGAGGCACTCAGAAACAACGTTTATGCTCACCTGGGAACTAAGAAAAGAGCAACCATTGATAATATGTCGAATGCCACATCGATAATGTAATCACTGTCCCTCATGAGCCCCACGATCCCTACACATAAGTTAGCTAGAAGGTTTGGCAGTATGTGCAATTTCACCCACTGGTGACGACGAAAGCAGCAGAGACACCGATGATACCAATATCCCACAAAGACCAAAAATCAGTCTGATAGAACATCAAGCCAGCATCTTGAATTTCTCCAAATTCATCGTATGCGAATGCAGCAATCCAGATATACAACATGGACTCCGTCGCAGTGATGTGCTGAGGGTTTCTTTCCACCAGCACAGCATAATACAGAGTGAGGAGGGAGATGAAGAAGGCCGTTTGGAAGAACTTCTGATATTTAGGCACACGCAGGCGAGAAAACGGGTCTGCGACACGCTTGTTGTAAACGCGTGGCTTTTTGACAGCATGGACGGAGAGAGATTCCCAGAATACCACATCACCGTTCCAGATGTCCTCAATGATCTTCTGGACGGGGTTCTGGGAGAGGAATTTCTTGGCATCACCGATAGCCGCAATTTCCAGTGCATTCATGCCAGCCATGGACTGGTCGAGGTTGATACGAGCACCCGTTGTATCGTCTTGGAACATGGAGCTAGGAGTATGGGCAAGATGATCAATGCTTGCTCGCTTAGGGGGGCGAAAGCCAGAATATTCGGCAGAGCGTGAACGAATGAGTGGTGATGACTCGCTGGGGGAAGAGTCCCGAACGGTCTTGGAAGGCCTGCCAGCAGGTCGGCCATTGGAAGCTTCTTCTCTGGCAGGCGAACCTGGAGGATCATCGTCATCATATTCGGGCAACTCATACAGCAAGTAGTCGATGAGCTCCTTCTCCGAGAGAAAAGTCAAGAACTGCCAGGCAACCAATTCACAGGCCAATGCTCTCGATGTGTTCAAGGCTCCGTCGGCATCAGAAACAGAATTGATGAAAAGATACCTTGCAGCAAGTAAAGCAGCAACAATTGCTGGATGATGGCAGTTGTCGCTGAGGTCGGAGATCAAGGGTTTTAGACTGTGACCAGCACTTGTAGTTCGAAGTTGTTCGTATGTATAGGCGGCGTCAGTTGCTTTGGCAATATACGTAGATAGCTTGATGACGACGTTGGTGAAGGATTCCGTGGAGTCAATGACAGGAACATCGTCTTCCATCCATTGCATCATTCGCGAGGATCTAGGGGTTTGGGGACGGCCAGCCATATTGGACGCGTCATGGGTGTATGTTCTCAAATTGAACAGAAGGCCACGGGGACGCATAGGGGCTAAAAGTGGACGATAAGTCTGCGGTTAGATAAAAAAAGGGCGAGCATCTTCAGTGGGAGTAAATTGAGATCGTAGCATGGCACATCCAACGAAAGAATGGGTGAACGAACAGTGAGGAGTCGAGGTAGTCGAAGTCTGTAGTCGAAGCGAGCACTGTACGTATGTTGTCATCCAAGCATTCCGTCTCGGGTCTGTCGAACTTGATCGCTGAATGCCACCCACTCCTGCCAGTTGACATTCAAGCTTGGAATGGGGAAGGAGCTAAAAACCTTAAACGACCTTGGGATTCAAGGTGGGAAGCAGCAGCTGAACCCCATCAAGTCTTGGCGTTGCATCTGAGATCTCGCTTCCTAAATTTATCTCGTTACGGAGTGCGAGTGCTGAACTACATATAATACTAGTCTTTAGACGTTGAAGCTGACTGTCTTAGTTCTACTGAATATTTGAGAGTAGTTTGATTGACCTTGCGACGTCATCGCTTTTGGTTGTACATGCTACGGTTACCATGTAGTATCACCACCTTTGTTCTCATTGCTATATCACATCCATTCAGCCAGCAATCTCGAAATGGGCTTCAGTGGGCTGCCCATTATTGACATTGACCAAATCCTGAGGACACGCACTCATAACAACAACAGCATCCTGGAGGGCTTCAAATACGACAAACTGGCCTTTCTCAGTGAGCGGGGCCTCAAACTTGATCTCACCACCAGCCGTTGAATTCTTCTCATGCGCACCCCCTTGACTTCCACCTTCTCGGGCTAGAACAGGAATATTCATGAAGAGGTTCAACGGGTCGGGTGGAGTTTGAAAGGGTACCTTCCTCTCGATCCCCCACGGCTTGATTGCGTTGAAGAAGTTATCGGCACAATTTGCGTGACCCGGAGCGCCAAGTTGCCGGTATCGCTCGGGGTCGCAAGCGGCGATGAGAGTGTCGTGCACGCCAGGCGTGGTGTCTTCGACCAATTTCAACAATGGAGCACGAGCATTGGTGACTAGGACGTCTCCCACCAATGGACTGAGATGCAGACTGGAACCACGAGAATGAGACATGGAGAGAAATGCCGGATGTTTGTCCGCAGTCCAGTGTACAGCCCAGAAGTCAATGACTTGGTTCCCATGAGTGTTGATGACTTTGATGCGTTGTGCCTGTTTCAATTCAACTGCGACGCCTGAGCGTGCAGGTACCTGAAGCCTGTGTTCAGTAGCCATGATCCCCTATCCCCTGGTCTTCACAGCCCCGGTGTATGTGGACGATCTCGCGATTTCGAGGCCTGTAGGAAATATGTGTTCAAGTGTCTAGAATTAGGTAGTAGACATCATGTTCATGCTTTCAGTCACATCCCGACCTACCTTATAACTTCGGGGCTCGTCCATGACCCCGCCCCAAGCTCGTAGGCAAACCGTGGGCGTTGATCTCCGCAACGGGGAAATCATTGCAGATCTGACCAAGCAACTAGGTGAATGAAACAAAGGCTTGACAAACAGAACAGTAGTAATAAATTTTGGGTCTGAGTCGCGCCATGGTTAAAAGATACCTAGATGGGCCAACACCAAACGCCATGCTATATCACGTGTCGACTAAGCACTAAGAAGTATTCGTCAAATCTCTTGCGTATAAATATTGCTCATTGGCAGACGATTCAATAGTCGTAAGTAATTTCCAGAAAGCCAATTGGCTATCGTGAAACGCCATCCAAGTCGAACAAGTCAGCGACAAAAACAACTCCTCTATCCAAGAGATCTCTCTTTGTTTTCGTGCCGTTAGGATCCGTAAATGTCAGGTTTCCAATATCACACCAATTGCTCACCGGCAAGCAACTCAAATACTTGCACCATGAACAAGTGTCGTGATACTTGTAAAAATTGTTCAAAAGAACAATGAAACTGACCAGGACCGCAATCAATGCGCCAGCACGGAGAAACCACCATCCCCACCACAATGGCTTCCGGCCTTTGAAAAAGCTGATGGGTTCCTTTGCGAAAGCAGCGACATTTGCTGGTTTGGCCGTTGCTTGTGGACCAGCTATTAAGCTCATCTTGGGGTTGTTTACATCGGGATCAGAGCCAAAATTCCGATAAGACGCGTTGGATGATTCCCCGACTCGTTGTCGGAGGACATTAGGTGAATGTAGAATGCAGACGCCAGCCCCAATGCCCATTAAAAATCCGCCAATATGCGAAAAATTATCCAGACCAGGTAGCAGGCCCAGGACAAAGGAAATAATAATGTCAACCAAGATCCACATCAGATCCTTGACTGGACTCCGTCTCTCGTTCCAAGTATAAATTAAGTCGAGTAGCACCAGGGCCAGAATGCCAAACAAACAACCAGAGGCACCTGTAGAGGCAATGGCTGTTGCTGCAAAATTACCGCCGAGAACGAAGCCAAAGATTCCTGAGCTGAAATAGACAAGGGCGAACCGAATACTGCCGATAGCCTTCTCCATTTCACGGCCCATGGTCAATTGCAGAAGAAGGTTGAAAGCAATATGGACAAGTCCAGCATGGAGAAACATTGGGAGAATAAAACGAAACCATTGATTCGGATGATCGTTATCGAAGCCTGAGAAGCCGCACAGTGCGGCCAGGTCGCACTGATTACTGGGATCATTAGGGTCGGAGGTGGTGGTTCTGGGACAGGGCCAATGAACCGGTGGTTCAACGCCTTGAACGCCTGGAACTCGGCGCATGCAGGGCACAAAACGAGCGCCCATATTGATCTGTACGTAGGTTGATGGGCCAATCATAGGATTGAATTGTGGATGAATCATGATCGGGGATCCTGTGACAATGGCTTTCCCTATTGTTAGCCTGGCCTCAATTCAAAATAATCCTGAGACTTACAATTCTGGACGATTTCGACGATGAAGACAGTGATCTGTACGAAACTGACAACATATACCACCCATGGTATCTTCCCGGAGAAGAATCCCTTCTTTTTCCGCGGTTTTTGTTTCTGGGGTGGTAAAAAGGGCGGAGCTGTCTCCGACTCGGGAGAATTGTCATATTGATTCAGGTGTGTTCGAGAGTCGTGTTGATTAGTATTTATGGTTTGATGATTCGTGAGAGGGATGGTATCGGAAAATCGAGGAGGTCGAGAGGTGTCATGGTCATTTATTCGGTCATCGGCCGCAGAGATTAACGACGGACGTGATTGATCGAGCGAGGAGGAACTGTAGGAGGAGTTGTAAGGGTAGTGGGCCGGCGCTTCTGGTCTGGGATCCAAATACTGCGGTCGAGAGTAGGCTTGAGAGGACTGGCCCGAATAGTAATCATTCGCAGCCATGGCGAGAGGATTGGATTATTGTAGCAAGGCTGAGATGAACAGTCGATATGTATGGGATTAAAGCGAAAGTCGAGTCTTGTTCACCATGAGTAAAGCTGGTCGGGTTGGTGTAAAAACGAGAGACGTGAATAAGAGACAAGGCTCAGAAAAGGCGCAGAGACTGTTGAAATTACTCCGAGGGAGGAGGCAATCGAGATAGTGAAGGTGAGAAGAAAGTTGAAGCCTGGAAACCTCGAACCTGGAAGTGGGAATTGACACCCCGCGTAGGCTTGCAAATGAAGGAAGTGACAGGTGCCAGACAATGGAGATCAGATTGCGCAGGAGTTTTCGTTGGTGGGAGTATGGCAGGCAACCCCTGGCTGCGGATCGAAGGCGAGTGTTTGAGAAAGGGATGATGATGATGGTGATGGTGATGTTTCGGGAGAATTGAGGAGGAGAACAAGACCAAGGAAGGGTTGGGGACGAAGCACTTTGCCAACGACTGGCTCCCTTCGTTAATTAGCGATTGAGATGGGGGAGTTTTGGACTCGTCTATAGCAGTGGCAACTTGCAAGGGATCAGTTGCAGTTCCAGGTAAATGGGGAGGGCACTTGGGTCCCTTCCAGGCAGGTTATGGCTGAGGCACGTTGAGGGAGTTGAGAACGTGGCTGAGGCGGTGGTGTTGCTTATATTAGGTGTGTTTGAGGCTACACAATTCAGCATGGCGCCCGGAGCTAAGCTACTTAGCCTCCCTTAGCTCCCTTACATACCCCCTTAGCCCTTCCATTCAGCCACCGTTCCTGGTGTCTGACTGGCCCATGACTCTGTACCTGCATTAGCCGGCACTCAGCTGGATCATCCCCTCCCCAGAATAAGACCTGCCCTCCAGTCATAAATCCGCATTTAAGGGGTTCCCTGCCAGTCCTTCGCAGTCTTACTCGTACGAGGACAATACGTCAATCAGTGGCTTTCCCAGCTGAAACCAGATCCAATCCAAACACCAAATTATTATTCTTATTGACCTTGAATGTTGCGTGATGCAAATCTATCGCCTTTCAGGAGGCTGTACGACACACTCAGCATTGTTGATCGCAGTTCAAGTTGCCTCCTGATGTCAGCAGGTGGCCCACAAAGTCACAACACACGACCAAATGCCGAGGCACATGCTACTCTCTACGAGTACACACAAGAGAAATGGAGCAATCGAATTTCCTTCAGATGTCTTTGGTAAGCGAAAGGTAGTTACGTGGACACCATCCACGCAAGGCATTCTAGCTTTCGGTAGGGGGCAAATGTGCTCACGACTGACCAGGAGCAATCTACAAGTAGCAAAATCACAAGGCTCTGTACTCCGTACATCATCATTGTACGTATTCCTCATACCTGGTTTTAGTAATCCGTACCTAGGTACGGAGTACTCCAGTACTGGGTACCATGTACATACCTGCATACTCCGTACTTAGGTAGATACTCGTAGTGATAAACAGTTCATAATTCATCGTGGGGCTCGTTGATTTCCACCTCGGCTAACCGTGCATATCCCATAACAATAGTGATACAGCAGAAACAAACCAAAAGTCCCAGCCAATTCTATCAATAAATAAAGGGATCCGTGATGCCATAATCGGATATCCTGATCCGAATTCAGGGGCGATATTGGTATGGGTGTAATTTATAACGGGTTGATAGCATTCCCGTCCAGCCTCTCAGTCATATCGCTCCTCAGCGAGATGCTCCGTAGTCCGTCGTAGGGCATTCAATCTCGTTCTTTGCTTTTTCGAGAGCTCTCCCTTCTAAGAATTTTAGAATAGGCAAAGCATCTTGGGCTTTGAATCATCCCGGCTCATGGTGGTGTGCAGAATTCAGGCAGACTTGAGTGGGTTCCCACCAGATAATAAATCAGTCGGCACAGGCTGTTGATGACAAAAGCCCGTAGACCCCAAGACATGGCATACAGCAGGGCCATCAAGACGAAAAGTATTATAGAGTTGAAGACCATCTTCTCAATGGGCGTCATCATATAGACCCCAAAGGTGACTTCATATTGGTAGTAGCGTAGCCGAACATAGTTGGATAGTTTGGTAGGAATGATGATGCGAGGTTTGAGCATACTGGCGTATGATAAATCGGAAGAGGGAGAGGTGGACGCGGCTGCAACGAGCTGAACTGCCGCCATGGCCATCGGGGAGGAGAAATAGTTTGCAGAGTTCGGAGGCGCCGAGTCGATGAAAAGAGGGAATGGCTCGAGCGAGTGGTGGAAGTCGCTCGACATGGTGAATGGATGGCTCGGCAGAGCGCAGGATCGGTCTGATGAGTATGTGCCGCTTCAACTGTAGGGACCGATGTTCCCCCTCAATCTCACGCGTGCGCCTTAAATGGTGTGAGATGAGTTCGACTTCAAGAGGGCCAGTTCAAGGTATCTGCAAAGGAGGGTCCCAGTCGTCGGCTGCACTCATTAAAGGCTGATCAGAATCACTGGGACAAGCCGATGCGGTCAAAGTGATGAGCGTCTGGTGGTGGGATGGGGATTGGCGTGTCTAGACCTCAATCTTGAACAGTGGTGAGCGGTAGTTCTCGTTGATAACGATGTTCGAGTTCGAGTTCGAGTTCGAGTTCGCGTTCGCAATCTCGTGGCTGAAGCTGTTCCCGATGACGCATCCAGCAAAAAGAGCCATGCTTCCAGTGGGAAACGAAGGAATGGAGGGAATCTAAGGCATTAAAGAGTCTTGAGCAACAGGTTGCGATAGGATGGGGGGCCGGAAGTCAGCGGGTTTTGCGAACGGGTGGCACCCAGCGGGACCCCAATCCTCTACTACTGTTGGGGTGCTGCGATGAGGACGATAGGGAAGGGATTTCCGAACCAGCTGAAATACAAGTACCACTGCTAAGTTTTCGGGTTGGTTCGGTACCTCCTACAAGATCCACATGATATGCTTTTCGCTGACTGAAGCGCCTCTACACAAAACGCAACCCCAGATTCAAGCTCGGGATCCCGCTTTCTAGCCGTCAGCATCCGGAGGAACATCAATCAGTTGAAGGAGTGGTAGTAACTTGCCAAGCTGATTATTCACTATTCGCTCACTAATCGAGACTAGCAAACTAACCGAACGAATCAAACAACCAGCTGATCGATTTATGGTCAAACTAAGTTTGCATCTAACCTAGATAGGGCACGGGTACCACTAGTGAGTCAACTACCTCAAATACAAGAGTAGCACAGCTATTCATCATATTTGCACTGATCACTCTTGCGCAGATTTCGAAAATCGAAGACAAAGACTTGTAAATGTTCGATACCTTCCCAGGGTTTTGTCTGGACAGCCATTGGCCAAGAATCGCTTCAAAACTCGAAGTCTGAGCCGTGATCAGTGGAGAGACTTTTTTGCCGTCCGTATGTCCGTCACGCAATAACCAACCAGGAATTTGCATCGTCCTTCTTGATGGTACTTTTGGAAATGATTCTCCCAGCTCAGTGTGGCATTAGCATATACTTGACACGTGAGCGGAGGAGATATACTCCATAGTTCTCGGTGGGTATCTCATTTGCTGTTGTGAGTCAACTTTCGAGGGGGTATGTAGACCCTTCAACGCATAGTTCGGACCTAGGAAACCGCTACGTCCGCTCAAACTCCGATGCTTTCGAGATTGCCGACAGGGCCAATGAAAGTGCGTATTGAGGGATGATTGAAGCCTCCCCTTTGAGCCTCATCATGAATAAATCACTGTCAATCCATTTCGTTCTACGCAAATGGCAAGTCAAGTCCAGTCAAAGAGATACTGTTCCTGGCATACGACGTGATGACGGCTCAACTCCGAGAAACTCAATTCGGTCATTTCGTCCGTTTCGTGACCAACAAGAAGCTGCTTCGGTTCCCGGACGAGGATGACCCTTCGCTATGGAGGGCATCCCTTGGGCGAGAGGGTCTTCGAGTGCCCAACGACTCCTTGGAGAAAGGCGAAAGCGGCGATGCAGCCGAACACAATCGCTCACCCCAAACCACCACTTTACAGGACTATGAAGCACAAGCTTCCACTCCAAGTGATCTTGTCATGCAACAAGCTTCCGATGCTACATATGACCATATCATAGGCTGGTATGGTCCTGATGATCCAGAGGCGAGTGAATCAATCAAACACCCATCAGTGTACCGTTCTGAATGCTCATAATTTCTTCAGAACCCCCAAAATTGGTCCAACAAATGGAAGTTGTTGGTCAGTCTCCAGATCTGCCTACTCAACTTTTCCTTCTACATCGGAAGCTCTATTTATACTCCAGGTCAGTCGAGTATCATGGAGGAATTTGGTGTGAGTGAGATAGTGGCAACACTAGGACTTGCCCTATTCACGCTGTAAGTCGACCTCCAACCCCTTCGAATCTGCCCATCAAGCTGGAAGAGCTGTAATTGACATTTCTATCTTTATTACCTTTTTTCAGTGGGTATGGCTTTGGACCAATGCTGTGGTCACCGTTGTCGGAAGTCCCAAAGCTGGGTCGAAACGACATCTACTTCTGGACCTTTACTGCTTTTGTCCTGTTGCAGCTTCCAACCGGTTTCGCCATCAACATGCCCATGTTCCTTATTTCCCGGACAATGACTGGATTTTTGGGTAGCCCAGCTCTCGCAACCGGCGGTAGTACCCTCGCAGACATGTATTCACCAGCCGCGACAGCATATGGGATCTGCATCTGGGGTGCCTTCGGAATTCTAGGTTCGTTGGACTTCACATGCCACATAATCCCGGATATACCTAACTTCGTTCAATAGGTCCAGTGTTTGGTCCCCTCATAGGGGGCTTCATCGCACCAGCCAAAGGATGGCGGTGGACGATATGGACATTCACGTGGCTGTGCGCGTTGATGCTGATAATGATATTCTTCCTGCTCCCGGAGACCAGCGCAGAGAACATCTTGTACCGACGAGCAAGGCGACTACGGAAGGCGAACGGCAACCAGCGACTCAAGAGCCAGTCTGAAATCGACAGTGAGAACCACACCATTAGAGACCACCTGACAGTCCTGGGCCGAGCGTTCACACTGACGTTCACCGAACCCATCGTGCTCTCGCTCGACCTATACACGGCTCTTCTGTACGGCGTGCTCTTCATCTGGTTTGAATCCTTCCCACTTGTCTTCGGCGGCATCTACCACTTCAACACCCGCCAACAAGGCCTAGCATTCCTCGGTATCTTCATCGGCGGCGTCATCACTGTCCCTTTCTTCCTGCTGTGGATCCGCCGCGGCATCATCCCACGCTTCACCAAACCAAACTTCATGCCCGAGATGGTCCTGCCGCCGACATTTTTCGGCTCAGCGGCCCTCCCGCTGTGCCTGTTTTGGTACGGCTGGTCTGCGAGAGAGGGTGTCCACTGGATCATGCCTGTCATAGGGTCTTCGTTCTTCACCGTTGCCATCGTTACGCTGTTCAACCCCGTACTCAACTACCTCGGCATCACGTATCCGACGTACTCAGCGTCTGTGTTCGCTGGGAATGCGCTCTTCCGTGCCTCCTTTGGCGCCATCTTCCCTCTTTTTGTATGTGAAATGCCCCCCTCCCCGTTTCATCCACTGCCCTACAAGACATTCCTCAACCCCAATGAACTAACCATTCCTTCATGCATGCTAGGCAAGACAGCTCTTCCGCGATCTAGGGGTCGGCCCCGGGAACTCCCTGCTGGGCGGCATCGCGATATGCTTCCTGCCCATGCCCTATGTATTCTACAAGGTGAGCAACAATCAACCCCACTCCAATGTACCATTGCCCGCCTTCCCAAGCTTCGTATGAACAAAGCAGATAGGAAAGCAGGATGACTAACTTGCGGCGAATGAATAGCACGGAAGCAGGATTCGGCAGATGAGCAAGAACGCACGACACGATGATCCTCACTGAACAATATTCTGTCTAGAGTAAACTATACATGGCCATTGTTGAAGGTTGGGTTTTGCCGGCTTTGCCCATTTTCGTCATTCTTTTGCGGGCGAGGTTACGCCAGTATGGTCAAGGGAAATGCGTGAAAATTTGGGTAGATACCGCATGGTCTGCATACCGGCGACCACTCAACTAGGTAGATAAAAATAGTATTAAAGTATTATATCGGACACACCAACTATAGCCACAAGTGTGCTGTCTGCGGTCTACACACCGCTGTGGTATTGTTTTCGTCCTCCTGTGCGCCAATGATTCACTTCGCGGTCGCGTTGTGAGACCGTCGTTCATTCCCATTCCCCAGTATTGTTTCCAGCGCTGTGAAAGAGCCTGTTACCCTGATTTATCCGCCCAACCCATATCCCTGTGGGCTTGACTCATAACTTCGTCACTAAATTCTTGCACATCTAAAAGTCAAGGAATTTGGAAGGTGGGCGACCTTGAGGGCCCTCCTGCCGGCCTGACCGGCGATCGCCCGTGCGCACAAGTTCTCTTTCTCGCAAATTGAAAAGAAAAAGAATAAAACGGAAAGAGACCGAGGGGGAAAAAGTAGAAGAGGAAGAAAGGAGAAGGGATAGGCATGGACCCCATGCAAACCCATGGCTTCATCCCGAAACAAAAAGCACCGCTTCCCAGCTTTCCCTGCAATAGAGACGGAGCATTCAAAGCGATTGTGCGAAATCGAGCGATCCAAAGTCCCCTCCTCGCTCCCACAAAGGCGGCAAATTGAGGTCGAAGTCCTCAGAATCGAGCGCGGCCCTGCCCACGATGCAATTCATCTCGTTCGCCGTGATGAGACACGGCAGCCTCGCGGGGACACGGTGCGTTTCCAGGTGGGCCATGAAAGCCTTCAGGCCATCGAACGTGGGCGTGACATGGGTCGCCGCCGTCGGTTTATTGCCGCCGAACACGCCGAGCGTGGCCAGCTGTGCATTGACAGAACCGCCGCCGTCCTCATCCAGCCAGCCCCTGGCGGCGCCCTCCGCGCAGCAGAAATAGCACGCATAGACGCTATTGGTATTCAATGCGTCGCTGACGCCGACCTTGTTCATGACATGGCTCTTGGCGAGGAACACCCAGCGGTAGCGGATGCCGCCGGCCGAAACGCGGACCTTGTTGTCCATTGTCTTCTCTCTCTTGACGGCGCCGCGGCCGCCAGAGGGCAGGGCGGCGGACACGGTGGCGGGCCCCTCGAAGCTGCATTTCGTGCACTTGAACACGAACTCCTTGCCGCCTTTGCGCGACTCCACCCCAAATCCCTTCTTGCGGCTGCCGAGCTGCTGCCGCACCGCGCCCTTGCAGAACCCTTCGGGTTTTCCTTCGCCTGGCAGGTTGAGTTCGGATCGCGGAACTTGGAGAGCGGGCGAGGGCGCCGCGGCACGCATCGTGGATTCCAGTGATGGTGCGGCGCTGGAGGAGGAGGGCCGTGGCTTGTCATCCAGCGAGAGCGTGTTCATGTGCCGTGCGATGGGCGATGTCGGGCTGGCGATGGGGCTAGACTGGTCGCTGGGCACCAGGTCCAGGGGTTTGGGTTTGATGTAGCGAGGTTGAGCATTTTCTTCCTGTGGCGACGGTGTGGGTTTATTGATGGCTTCGGCTATGCCTGGTGGGAGGCCCTTTCGGAGTGCAAACGAGGCGAGCTTGGAGCTGGTGGATCCTGTTGATCGTATTGATAATGGTCTAGAGCTAGTGGCGATTGATGGGACCTTTTGAGGGGAGGCAACGTCAGTAAGTGTTAAATAGATAGGTAGGATTGACTGTTCAACTTACTTTTGCTTGGAAGAGAGGATCAACTGCTGCATTCGCGGCTGTTGAATTTGACTCAACGCCTGTTTGAGGACGAGCTGGTGGTGACTGATGATGAAGTTGTTGTGGTTGTGGTTGTGGGTGTAGCTGTTGTTGTTGTTGTTGCTGTTGATGATGATGCTGCTGCTGCTGTTGTGAAGAAAGGTGTTGATAGGGTTGAGGAAAGTGAGTTGGAACGGCAAATGCCTGATTCATACCAACTTGCATCGGATGGTTATAGTACTGTGGACCTGGAGGATATTGCACATTCAAAGGGGGACTGTGCATCGGCGGCGGACTGTACACTGCCTGCTGCACTTGGGCCATCATCTGCCGCTGATTTGGCATACTTTGACTGAAAAGAGGCTGTGGGCGCAGCTGAGTCTGCATATTCATGGACTGCATATATTGTTGATATTCCATAGATGCTGCTATGGCAGCTGGAGGGCGGCTCCGAGACTCTAGCGCTGCAACATAATCCCGAGTATTGTATTCGGGGCTCCGAGGTTGCAGTTGGCTTTCTATACTTCGAGGGCTCTCAACTGTAGAATCTTGATCGGGAGATTGAGGAGGTGGTAGTGCGGTTGAACTATCGTCCATTTCATGGATTGGTATCGTACGAGAGAAGTTTGGGACCTGTGTCAGAGCGGGATTTTGATGGGGAGGAGGAATTGGATTTGCATTTGCAGGCAGTTGTGCCACTGGTGGTTCATAGAAACTTGAACCCGGAGGGAACTTCTGTCCCTTGTCGTCTGTTGTGTGGATGAAGGAACTTGCAACATATGGCGGAGGAGATGCTGGGTTCGAAGACGTTTCCAACTCAATATTTGAAGGGAATCGTCCGGTGCCTGTAGAAGCACTATCCGAAAGACCGAGGCTGGCTTGCCTCTGCATAGGGAATGGAAGGGCTGGGACGTTGTCTTCTCCCGGTGTTCTACTTTGCGGTCGATCTCTGCCTCTCTCGCTAGAATACGAGACTGCTGAATTCATAGATATTCTCCTTTGCGGAGCGAGTCCACCGGACGTGTTCCGATCATGTCCAATAGCCGTCCTCGAGCTAGAAGTGGTGTATGAGGTGGTAGACTGAGTGTCAAGTGGTCTAGCTCCAAAGGAAGAATGAGTGCTTCGACTGCTCGAGTACGCCAGGGAACCGACCAGCTGGACTTTATCAGGGTCGTCGATACATGGTCGATGAATCTGCTGGACGGCCGCCGAGGCTGTGGACATGCGTTGATACAACTGCCCGAGACATACAGTGGCATTGACGCGACAATTATCTGAGGTTTCCTTCAAAGCGTGTAAATTAAGGGAAGCTTCGTCCATGAAGACTTCTCGCAGGTGGGAAATGACTGCTTGTTGGAGAGCGATAAGGATGTCTTTCATCTGTTCTCGGGCGACAGCGTCTCCACGCGCATATGTCTCACCGAATCGTCGGACATCGTGATCGTACTGGCTCTGGACAGCTGCACATCCTAGTGTCAACGAGTCTTCAAACTCTTTGGTGAGATCCTCTGGGAGAATAAATTCCTCCGTATCCTGTTGCTTGCCTCTGAGACGTTGTACTAGTTTGGACGAGTCTCGATAGGCGGTGATCACTATGCCCCATCGCAGTCAGCAATTAAATCCAGATTGTATACAGTCCACCCAATGATGTCGCATGAAGGCGGAGATAAAGCCTGGTCAAGGCCTGACAGAATGGGTCGAACTGCCCAACAAATCAGGTTGCACGGCATATTCCCAGAAATGACCGGTTGTCCGACATCGCGACCGCGTCAGCAGAAGCAGAGATGAATCACTGTCAGACAAGCCGCCGCCTCACCATCGATTTGACTCGTGTTCATGACATGACGGTGTGTTGTCTCCGTATGGGTAACAGTGCCGTGACCGGTCGCTGTAAGACATCTTGTCGGAGGGGCAAAGGAGAAAGTCGGAGGTGATCTTACCTGCTTGCACACACGACTCAATAGACAGAACGTCCATGCTTTGGTCATAGAATGGCATTGAGTCTGTGTCGGCGGTTCGACTTCAGTTGGTTCTCTCCATGCAGCCTTGGGTACGGTCTTGAGGCTTAGCTCACTAGCGTTTGAGCGCTTCGTTGAGGCAGAATTGAAACGTGAGGAGCTTTCCTGGTTTGCAAGTAGGATCAGAGGATTGGGAAGATATTGAAAAGATAGAAACGCGAATCCCAAAGTGGGAGGGATCAGAGTCTTTGAAGCTGAGGCTGAGTCAGGCCAGCTTAGCTCGGGTCAGGTCAATCGGTAACGGAGCACCGCACACTCATACTCAAGGACCAGTGTCAGAATCAGGATGAAAGGCCTGTCAGTGTTCCCAGGGCCATTCGTATTTCGCCTACCCAAGTCAGTAGTAAGTACCACTAGTAGGCAACCAGCTGTGTGCCGCAAAAGCCTCGTACAATAGAAATGCATCGTTCCAGCGAATAGTGATGCAAGGAAGGCCCGAAAGGGTGGGAAAGGCAGTAGCACAGACCTCGCTAAAGGCTGCACAACCCACAAGAGCCCAGGACTTTTCAGGCATCAGAAGACATCTGGCCGTGACATATTGGGGAACAATGTGGCTGGCTAGATAGAGATAAGACCGTACGCCACGAGACTCCGCGACGCGAAGAAGACCAGTCTAGGTTGGCCCTAAGGGACACCAGCGGGATGGGCTTGTCGGGTAGATCCTCAACCTGGTGCAGTTGAAGCTGAAAGGGGTGCCTTGGGACCAAGCAATGTTCGATTTTAGGCCGTACCAGACTCGTATACCATCTACCGGGCGATTTGGGTTGGCATTTTGCTGGTAGGGATGGAAAGGCAGGGGGAAGGAATCAAAAGGTAGGAATAACAAGGGCGTCGAACAGGCATGATAATGAGTTGGAACCATGATTGGCGGACAACTGAGTTTGATAAGCAAGCGTGTCTCCTTACTGGCTCAAAAACAATCCCCAAGCCTTGACCTACTGCATCACAAAAGAGTTGACAGAATACTCCGTACAGAGTGCCTCGTCGCTCGGTACGGTGAAAGGGGGCTTGCAGATGCCCAACTTCTAGACTTTGAGGGTTTGGGGCCTCATCAATGATCACTGCTTGTTTCCACCCCCGGGAGCCACCTGGCTTCGACCCCTGCTACAAAACATGCAGCATTTCACCGTCCTCAACCTCCCCCAAGGCTAACTGATTTACGGACCTTGTCGACCAACGCCTCATCAAGCCCTGTGGACCCCGGATCCGGTGTCAAATGCTGTCAAACTCCCTGCAAGTTGGGCCATTGGGCCATTGAGCCATGTCCCATGTGTCTTCGGCCATTATGAAGGGCTTGAATACCGCCACGGACTTGTCAAGGAGTCAAGGCTTGCAAATCCGTTCGCAAGCAGTGCTGCCATGAGGCTGAACTCAATCTTCTGCCGGCTCCTGTCGTCGCACGAACCATGGCAGCGGCTTTGACTAAATGTCACCATCGAGTAGACTACTCGGCACTCCGTGGTCGACAGGGTAGAAGTTGCGTCTTCTCCTGTTTTTTTCTCAATAGTTGTCATGCCACGTGGGCACGGAGGAGCCGAACCCTCATTCAGATCGCTCGAAACTCGATGCAGAAAATACTTTGCGGAGATGGGCTCCCAGAGCAACTCCGGACTACCGAGTGGTTCCAAGTTGGAACCCTTGTGAACAAAAGGTCTAAAAGATCCCAAAGGAGCTTTGGGCATCAACAGCCGATGAATCTGTAGTAAGACCACATGCATTGATTGCGCTCCTGATTCCTGAAGACTGTCTCGTACAAAGTACCTCGTACGCCCAGCGAGTCTATCTATTCGTCCAGACGCTACTTACGGTGACACAATCCAATTTCGTCATCGAGTGAAAGCCAAGCCTTGTTTATATCAGACTTTTTGGGACACATGTGATGAATCACTCAAGGACTACCTCTCAGATTTCATCATAGTGCTCTCTGTTGAAGTCTATCATCTGTTAGGAAGGGGTTTGTTGTAGTTATGCGTTATGCCCACTTGCCTAATATTGTCATCTAGTATGTAGGATGATATTATTATTATGTAAGTTCGGTTCAGAAGCGGCAGGAAAATCTACGGTGCAGCTCAATATTATATGACGCAAATTATACGGTGACACGTTACGCGTCGCGTACTCCGTGCTGCGTGCTTTTCTCGCGCGTCGCTGAAAACGAGCCATCCCTATCGATGTATGCATCGCCGTCACGCCAAACAGCTGCTCGACAAATAGTTTGACCGTTGTATACCTAGGTAGCCAACTTACTATTTTCTCATCGGAATATATCCCAAGAAGGCCCCCTTCAGTGATCTCAAAATTAAAGCAATAAATAATGGACGAGAGCATCATCTACCACGACGCCAAAAACCCACTGCTCAATCTAACAGGGGATGCCAATTCAGGGATCTCCCCTCTTGAACAAGAAGTCCTCGACGAATACGAGCGACTCCTGAGGAATATGAACGAGGTAAGCTCCCAAACAACTAAAAACCAAAGGCGTGGAGTTTCCAAGCTTGGCTACATACACGTGTTCGGGATGGCCCCTTATCGTCGCTGCTATTTCGTCAACATCATAAAGCCTTTAGGAGAATGAAAACTAACATGCTGTCCCCATTTCCCCCATTTTTCAGCTGTCTTCAACACTAGCAAGTCTGTCCAGCGGGCCGATGACGCTGGAGATCGCCGAGGGCCTGCGACTGCTAGAGCGTAAGGTCGCCAGTGTGTATACATTGATGAAGGCTAGTGTGTACAGCATTGTTCTTCAGCAGGGCCAATTAGAGGGTGACGGTGGTAGCAGTATTTTCACCGGGGATGAGACTGTTCGACCTGGTACGGGTTGAAAAAATGGCCGTCGGAGCATAGTCATCCGAAAAGCTACAAAGCAGGGACTTACGACTTACGCCAGTTACTATGGCTGGACTGAGCGGCGCTTCGCCCGATGCCTTAGAATCCATTGAGATACAGGGTCAATGCCGAATCCGATAGATCGCACCACACAACGACACACAGGAATCCACCAGGTACCCAGAGCTCCGCAAACTTTCTCCTCCTACACGATGGGTCATTCCCATACGGCTTAACCGATCGGACCGGAGCAGTGGCAGCACACGCACGTGGGGAGGTAGGGATAAGACAAGGCGGTCAACACTCAGTTTGCTCAACAGATGAGATGTATATTACACAGTATTGATTGCTCGCTCAAGTCTGATGCTGAGCAACTCTTTTGGTACAAGATTCTACGTGAGTCCAGCGTAATACACTTTCCGAACATCCACCAATTTCTTGCCTCGACCTCGGGCAATATCTTCAGGATCCTTCTGGCTCAACAAGGCCTGGACCGTTGCTTTGACCGTGTTCATCGGGTTTCTCGCACGATGCACTTTGGCAGCAAGATCAGAGATGCCAGCACATTTGCAAATTTCCCAGATGTATTGCTGGCAACGGAGGCCAAATCCTATTTATTGTCGAATTAGCATCGGTCGGGGGTTTGCAGTTTAAGATTAGTGAGAACGACATACCAGGCGGTCGGGGATAGAGTTCGAGCTCTGTGGCACTGCATTTGCCCTTGAGATCCCCGAAGACAGTCCGGTCTTCATAGCGCAGAATGGGCTGCATGTTGCGGATGGCGCGATATTGACTTTGTAATCTAGCATCACTCATTTCCATCGATTTGCCTTCGCCAATGCCTATGAGTCCATTGCCATTCCCTGCGACGGATAACATGTAGATTCGATGGATCTTTCCCAACCGTGTCTGATTGGTGACTCTATGGTGGACGATGGTCTTGACTCGGAGTTGCGCGATCGCTTTGCTATCAAAACCAGTCATCTGCATAAGAGCCATTAGGGCCGGTGAAGGAGCTTCTGCTCGTGCTGAGAGTACTCGGCCATCTTCATCCATCTTTTTTCCATCCTTTCGTAGCTGCTTGGGCTCTGAAAAGTTGGGTATGTCGGGGGCAAGGGCGGATCGAGGTGCCAGTTCGGCCTCTTCTCGTCCAGTGGTTAAACGTAGGTTCTTGTCGAAGTCGATCCATTCGTTGTCTCCCGCACTGGGAATCAAGTGCTCGACGCCATCTTCGTCAACCCATGTCTCCAGGCCTGTCTTTTTCATTGCTTCTTCAATAAAGTCCCCTTCAATTTCTTCGTCGTCTTTCAAACGCTGAGCATCGTCGATGTTGGTCCAGGGGGCTCGCACAGGCTTGTCGATGACGGGATCTATCGTTGTCAAATCGTCAAAATATTCCATAGTCCAAGGTTCGGCGCGCATGCGACCTGGTGTGTCCTTGATATGTTGAAGGGTTCCAAACTTCTTGGCCGCTTCAATAGCAGCACGCTGCTGTGGAGAGTATTTCTTCGGGGTAGCTGCATCTTCGGCGAAGAACTTGTCCGCGCGGTCCTTCAGGTAGGAGAGGGGGTGAGTAGGTGCTTTCCGCTCGTTATGCTTGACACTAGGGAAGCGTGGTTTGCGGTTTTGGTGGACAGCAGAGGTATGGAACTGGCGTCGAGCAGATGTGCCTGCACGAGAAGTTTTTGAGAACGAGCACAATAGGCACTCGGAGGAGCGTGCAACACTCATTGTGTTGAGGGTGGGCAAGATATTTAGCCAGTCAAGCCTCCTGGCCAAAGAGGTCCAGGATTGAGGTTCAGTTCCGCAAAAGTTGCTGCGAGTCTACAGGTCTACAACTAGACTTGACAATGGCTTGGCGCGATCACAGACGCTAAACCCTTTTGGCTAATTCGACTTTTACATGACAATTTGAAGGCCTTACATTCCTCACCTCCCACGACTACGTCCTTCGTCTAACATGTTAGACAGGATCCAAAAATCTTGATTCTGACGAATCTATAGCTTTCGCTTATTGATGTTTACTTTTGATAAACATGGACCATCAGACGCGACTTGAGAGAACTTACTAGCACCAAGTTTAGTATGCTAGCTGTCTTCCACAATGGATAATACCATGAATTACCCAGCCTAACGTGATGCAAAAAATTTCAAAACACGATGGTTCTATAATCAGAGACACCAGAACATAGCAGAAGTCCAAACTTCATACAACATTCAGGAACCATGGACGTGTCTCCGCATTTCGTCATTGGGCATCATGACTCGAAACGATCCTTGCCAGTGACTTTCCAGACAGTTCAGGATGCTCATGCTGCAAATGTGAGCCTCTGACTTGCATCTGGTTCATTATACATCTACTGACACAGAAAAGTATGATATGCTCACAAGTCCCATAACGACGCCTCACTTTCAATCTCGGGTGTTAGCACTACTCTCAACTTTCCTTGCTCATCATTCTAATGGGACCGAGGATATCACCAAGACCAAAAATGCTTCACCAGTGGTCATTCCTCCACTCACACCAGCTGATACACCACTGACACCTGATGACTCTATCAGCCAGATCATCGGGGTTTCCAGCTCCTGGATCGATCTCACTTCTCCCGATCCCATCATTGCCGATATCTCGCGCCAAGTTCTGAACCTTGAATTGGCTTATGCTGCTTTCTGTGGCATCACGTATCTGCTGATCCCTGGTCCATGTCTCCGTGGTCATGGTACTTCTGATAGCGGGATTGCTCAGTACGCCCGCGTGATCATGGATGCCCTTTCCCAAGCACCCTACGTGCAGCTCTATATCTGGCAACCTATCATCGACCATTCAGGGGACTTGGTCAGAGAAATGGGCGATTTAACACCATTTACTCGTCAACAATTCTTGGACGAAGAGGATTTGGAACAACAACAGAGATTGGACCTTTTTGGTACTTGGGAGGCTTGGGATATAATTAGATCCATCTGTAAATATCATTCGAGACTGGGCGTAGGTAAGCATATAAACGTTCCACCCAAAATTGGGATCTTCTCCTGGCAGTCGCTGGAATTGCGATCGAATGCTCCCTGATGTCTGATGCTAATTTTCTCTTTCAGCATTATCCTTACCGGAAGTTCTTCCTCCAATATCAATCCAATCAAGGTGGTATTCTGAGCCAGTTCGACTCTTGACGCTGAACAGCAAGATCTTCTCCAAAAATGCGAAGGGCTATCCTGCCCTCTCCCGTGCCCATCAATCCTTTATCAGCCGTTTCATCCGCCTTCGAACTCCGCCATGGTTCCTACTATGTGATGTGGGAGCCTTCCCAGTTCCAAACTCGACCGATCCCAATCAGCAAGCTGTCTCCTCGACAGGAGGATATCCTACACCCGCCGAAGCCGCCCAGAACCCTCAAATGAAAGACCCGGCCCCGCACCTCTCATACATGCGAAACTTGCAAACTAAGCAACCGATTCCTACGCCTATGGACCGCTTTGCTGCTGGATATCAGGACTACCTGCAGGCTCCGTTGCAGCCCCTGACGGTTAATCTCGAAAGTATCACTTATGAGGTCTTCGAAAAAGATCCAATCAAGTACGCTTGGTACGAGCGTGCAGTTGCCAGAGCCTTACACGACTGGATAGAGCAAGGGAAGCCAACGTCGAATCCAGATGGTCGCGTTGTCGTAGCCGTGGTAGGTGCAGGCCGCGGCCCTCTTGTAACTCGAGCATTAAAGGCCAGCGAGGATGTCGGTGTTGAAATCGACATGTGGGCATTGGAGAAGAACCCCAACGCCTTCGTCCTCTTGCAGCGCCACAATGAGACAATCTGGAATAGGCGTGTCAAGCTTGTCAAATCTGACATGAGGACCTGGAAGGGTCCTCTTCGCCCAGCGAGTGCTATGCCAACAAGCCGGATCTTCAACACCGAACAAGATGATTCCGAAGACCAAGAACCCCAAAAGGAGGGCGATAGCTCCAGCAATCTGAAACCAATGGAGACGGCCACCACTACCTTCACCGGCTCCCCATCACTAGACTCCAGCTATCTTCTAGCGACATCAGAACCCGCGACCGCCCAACCGACGCCCTACAAGATCGATATTCTAATCTCCGAACTCCTGGGATCCTTCGCCGACAACGAACTCAGCCCGGAATGCCTCGACGGCGTGCAGCATCTGATGAACCCAATGCATGGGATCAGCATTCCGGCCTCGTACACGGCACACCTGACGCCCATTGCTGCGCCTAAGCTATATGCCGACATCACGCACGGGATGACCAACGCGACCTCCAACGCAGCGGAGATCCCGTACGTCGTTATGTTGAATGCGATCGACTATCTCAGCATCACAGGCGGTACGGCTCCATCCTCGGCTCCCGCCTCCGCCTCAACCCTCACATCTACCTCTATCCCCGCGAGCCCATCCATACCCAGCCGCAAGGCCGTGGCGCAGACTTACAGCGGCGTCGTTGGCGGAGCAAGCAGCCCTCCCATCTCTGTCCCACCCCCAGCAGCAACGCAAAAGCCGCACGCAATGCCACCACAGCCACAGCCCATCATCGGCACGACATGGTCATTCCAGCACCCAAACCCGCTCCTCCCTACCCTCACATCCACAACCTCCACCACATCTCCCTCACCATCAGCATCAGTATCCGAACCAAGTCTCCTCTCCAACGCCCACAACGCCCGCAGCAGCATCCTAACTTTCCCGATCCCCAACCGCGGCACCTGCCACGGCCTGGCCGGCTACTTCGAGACGGTGCTATACAAGGGCGTCGAGCTCTCCACCAACCCCATCACCATGGCGGCCAAGAGCGAGGACATGATTTCTTGGTTTCCCATTTATTTCCCGTTGAAGGTATGTGACGTGCCCATGTAATGCGATGCTTCGCAACACTGTCATTTCCCTTCCCTTCCCCTTCCCCTTCCCTCCGCTTCTCTGCGGCGGCTTCCAACCTCACCCCGCAACTAAGCAACTAACAACACAAACACATGTAGACCCCAATAACCGTGCCGGACGCCTCAGAGCTCCGGGTCACGATGTGGCGCAAGACCGACGACCGCAAGGTATGGTACGAGTGGATCGTCGACGTCTTTATCTCGACGAGTCCGCCTACGCCCACACCTACCCTCGCAGGCCCGAAATCCAAAGGCAATGCGACCGCCACCCCCTCCAGGCCGAAGAAAATCCGCGTCGGAGGCAGTGAGCTGCATTCGAGTGAGAAGGATGCGTGCTTGATGTGATGTGATGTGGCAAGGGATGCTTAGTCAGCTAGCTAGCCAGCTAGCTAAAGAGATGGACAAAGGGGGGAAGGGAAAGAAAAACGGAAAGAGGAAAGAGGAAAGAGGAAAGAGGAAAGAGGAAAGAGGAAAGAGGAAAGAGGAAAGAGGAAAGAGGAAAGAGGAAAGAGGAAAGAGGAAAGAGGAAAGAGGAAAGAGGAAAGAGGAA
>Ga0105239_10000380_pt1 | contig 64906 bp, 61 predicted proteins | sample KBSC44metaG_FD_92761 | JGI IMG/M metagenome (GOLD analysis project Ga0105239, IMG submission 92761) | Corn rhizosphere microbial communities from Kellogg Biological Station, Michigan, USA - KBS C4-4 metaG | ecosystem: Host-associated > Plants > Roots > Rhizosphere > Soil | place: Michigan, USA...
ATAACCACCTTCCCGTCCGTTTCGAACGATTTGCGCGACTACCTCGGACTTTCATGCGCCGCTTCACATGTCGAGCCTCAGTTGCTTACATACCTCCTCTTCCACCATGCTCTTTTTAGGTTCACTGACGAGGACAAAGACTTTGAACATGGAGACCTTCAGATTCTCTTAAATGATCTCTACTACCGCTGAATCCAGCCCCAATCGTCACTGTCAGCAAGGGAGATGGCTACTTAAAGCGAACGACCCAACACCGATGCAACATCAACACAGCTTCAAAAGCGCCCAAAGTCCGACGATGAACGTGGGCACGCCTACCCCAATCCCAACACCGAGTGCAATCTTGTTGCTTTCCTTCTGCAGTGCGTTTCCATTGTCTTGTCCCTGAGTCGGCGGAGGTGGATTTGTTCCCGAGGTTGAACTTGTCGTGGTAGACGAAGTGCTGGTTAAACTCGAACTCGAGCTCGAGCTACAAGTCGTACATTCCACTTCCATGGTGCTCGCAAGCACATATCTTGTCAACCCGCGCACTGAGGCACATTCAAATGCACTGTATCCATTCTCGACGAAGGTGACACAGTAGGGAACCCGGGCGGACGTGCACCATCTCAGAAACGAGTTGAGTGCGCAGTTTGTCGAGGTACAGTAGGAAAAGAATTCGGTGGAATCAAGGCAGGCTGTCCCGTATGCGCATCCGGTCGCGGATTTCACACCGTTGTAGTCAAGGAAGGTCGCCGTGCAGCAGCCGATAGCCCCGAGATTCGAGTTCAACGCGCAGTATTGCGCCGGCGCGCACGTGTATGGATTCGCTGAGCACGTTAGACGGTAAGTGCCAAGTGACTCCATGAGATAGACTGTATTCACGGCGCGGGCGGAGAAGGAAGACGGAGAAACATACCCGTGTTGCCATCGACGTAGCCGCAGAGTGAATTCCACTGGCTGGCTGATGCTGCTTGCCGCCTGAAACGGTCCCCGCCTCGTATATAGGGTATCGGGGCCTCTGTCGGAATCGGCGAAAAACCTACAAGGCCCTTGAAGCCAATGGATAAGTCTGTCCTCGCGGGGAGGTCATCGTTGAGTGTGGTGGCAAGGCTGACAAGGCTGACAAATGATGCTAGGAGCGACAACATTCTCTGAGGTGGAGCTGGAATGAAGCTCTGCGATAGCTTGAGACTGATATCAACGCAAGAAAGATGAGATGAGTGGTATCAGGCCTGCCGAGTTGGATAGTGAGTGAACGCAGACCATTTTCAGCCTTATCGTGGGAGTTTGAGATTATTTAACTCTTGAGTGCCGGGGATCTCGCGAGCGTCGAAGGTGTCCTCATCGCAGGGTCCAGAATATTGCTCTTGACTACTTCTGTCGAAGCCAGATGACAAGCGCCGTTACGAAGTATCCCATCCTTCGCCACTCCCCACAGCATGTGGTCACTGAGCTGAAAGCTCTAGACGAGCTTGGCAAATGCAAAGGTGGTCGAGTTTTTAGCTTTGGCGTTGCTTGATCAGGCTGCCTCCTTCGCAGTGAGGACCGACAACCCCAAAAGAAGTAGCTATTCTCACACTAGCGGTTATTTTTGCCTTTTTTTCAAAGACACAACAGTCCAATGATACCACCCCATACCACATTGGCACTCCCTGTCCAGTCAGGCTCAGGCTCAAGCTCAGGCTCAGAATGCACAGAGAGCCCTTGCAGCCCTAAAACAATGGGCCCTGACACGAAAACCGAAGTGTGCTGTTGACATTGCATACGATGGAGCACGTCAGGATGAAGAGTGAGAGCGAGGGTGAGCGAGGTGAGTGCGAAGGTAAGGGGGGGTGAGTGGTCACAAGAGGCAAGGCTGGGAATGGAAGCGGGGTTATTGACAGAGGTGGGCTTGACTATCGCGGAGCATATCCGTCTAGCGACAGGCTGCGGCTTCAGATGGCCTCACCAGATTCAAAGTTGCTGCAATAGTCAAAGCCCTCTTTACCGTATTGCCCCCTTCGCAAGGAGCTTGAGATCTTTGTCCGTCCATGTGATACGTTAAGTTTCATCCAACCTCCTGGTGTATCATCTGCTGTACTCCGTACCCTCTGCACACTTATTCTAAACCAACTGGTCTACCATAGTGATAATTATTACACATACACATCATGATCGGAACTCGTCAAAGCTGTGTCGAGGTGACTAGATTCATTTAAATCTGATCATTACTTACTTGCCTCGCTCTTTGGGCAAATCGCCTTCTCGGAGAAAGAATGTCCCGAGGTCCCTGAGCCACTGGGATGCCAAGCTTTGACTTGGCTGCGGATGTTAAATTCAACGAACCGATCCTCCTTCTCCCAACACCTGGACATACCTGGGTACATAGGTGTATATGAAAATCCCTCATTATGCTCAACAGATTGCCGATACGTGTTGCAGTCATCATAAATTGATATATTTTCCAAACTTGCTGCGCTTCTTGAAGGATGATAAAAGTTTCTCTCCTGCTCCCTCAAGTATCCGATTACGGCGCCCATTCTCCCTTTCCGCAATCAAAATCTGGGAATCTGTGCAGGTCAGGTCAGGGCAAATACTATTTACCCTGAACTGTACTTTATCCTTTACGATTTTCGTTCAGGAATGGGAGCAAGGCCGCTTGAATCAGGTACGTGACGGAGCATTGAGGAGACCCGGCCGAGCACTTGCAACACGTCTATCGAAGTTGACACAATAACCACAACACTTCTACCCTTGGTAGGTCGAGGACATCTCTTCTTTCCTGCGCGTAACTGGCTATCACTGCTGGGAGAGTCCGTCACAGTCTAACTCCATAGGCTTCGCCTTTGAGTTATGTTGATTTTGCTTTGTAGCTGGTGATGCATAAGCCTCCCAGTCCTGCGCCCTCACTTTGGTGCGCCTCAAATGATCCTTCACAGAACGCTTGGGCGAGCCGAGATCTTAACGGTAAAAGGGTGGATCTGCCTAGCTAAGTTGCATAGTATTGAGATGGTTTCAGCTCCAATCTTCGAACCATGTCCCTATGCGAGTCCTCCTACGCTACTTAGCCGAGAACATCAAACCCAACTTGGTGAGCATGAGAAATCGACTTAGCCGATGTTGGGCTATACACAGTACCTGATGCAGGAAAACAACGAGACCACTTATCAGCACTTTTCCCTTTCCCCAGCTGCATCTTCCACCGCGCCGTTTCTCTGTCCCACTAGATGTGGTCGATCAAGTTGAACGTTGACTTGTCTGCAATAGCATTAGTTTAGTCTTGTGTGTCAATACAACGGGCTTACAGGGTAAGTTTGTCATCAACGCTTCCAACGAACAGAGCTCCAATTACCGCCAACACTATGATTATTAGCAGATTTCCACGTGAAAAGCGACATCCTTACCTCCAAACGCAATTGTGACGAGATACACCATCCGAAAAGCGCCGACGTAGACAGTTTTCTGAGCATCCAAGCCCACCGCGAGGATATTTGGATCAACATCTGGTAGGGAGGTAACGTTTGCGGTTTGCAGAGCCCCTGACTTATGATTAGCGATCTTCTCGCACATCATGCAGGCCCTTTACCGAGGAAGGTCGTGACGGAAGATGTTGGCAGCCCAGCTTGCACAACTGCATTGCCAACTTCGACTGCCCATGTGCTGGCTATTCGATTGCTGAGCAAGCTTGAATAAATGGCGACTCCCATTCCACCACCAACTTGGCGAATAGAATTGAGCAGACCCGTCGCCAATCCAATGTCTTCATCCTTTGCGCCGAGCTGCACGATCAGAGTCCCAATACAATTCGTCGCACCGACCATGGCAGAGGCAATGCCTACAAAGGCGACAGCTCGCGCAGGTGTATGCTGATTGACGGTGGAGTTGAGTCCGAGAAAGAGTGTCATCATGGTGACCACGAATACAAACTGCCATCTTGTCCACCGAAGAGTTCCGAAGCTGTGCCCGAATACCACGAATCCAACTATCGAGATTAGCCTGCTGGAAGATATGTTGAGAGCCTATCATACCAGTTGCGCACCCCTGATTCGCAAGAGCATACCACCCGACTGTACTTGGGACCGTGGTGAATAGACGAGCGATCTGCTGTGGCCACAGGGTTCCCAGACTAATCAATGCCATCCCGGCAACAAAAGTCACCCCGTAAGGTATGACGACTGTCCTAACATTCCGGAATAGGTGGGGAGGACAGACCTTGACGATCGTATCGGGGCTGTAGATCTCCCAGAGCGGAAACGCAACAAAGGCGCAGAGCCCGCCCAATACGATCGGACACAAGACAGTGGCGCTCGTCCACTGGTATGGATTGCCGCCAAACCCAATGCCGATGAGAAACACGGTGAGGCCTCCAGCGAAAAGTAGCATGCCGATAAAGTCAAGCTCGGCAACCTGTCGCCGTCGACTTTTGCCCTCTGGATGAAGGCCTAGGAAGTCCGGAGGCCAGTAGCATATCAAGATAAGTAAAAAGCCAAGTCCGTTGACCATGAGAGCAATGTAATAGGTCCAGCGCCAATCTGCGACCCTGATGATGCTGTATGCTGTGTTGTGCAGTCAGTAAATTGTCAGAGTCCAGACCGACTGAGCGCTCGACCCTGGTGGAAGCTTACCGATCGGTGCCCCGAAAGCGGAGCCAGGTAACGAGACAAGTGTCATAATGGCAAATGTCTGGCCTCGATGCTTCTTTGGTACAATTTCGCCGGCCGCCGCGAATGCAAGCTGCTGCAGCCCACCAGATAAGCCCTGCCCACGGGTCAATTTTAAGGACCAAAGCCACTAATTGAAGCATGCGTACGATGAAAGTGGCTCCAAGTATTAAAACTGATACATTGGTTGCCCTGCAAGAGTCAGCGTCTGAGCCATTTCACCCTGCGTCACGCTAGAAATGACCTGGAGTTGATTGCGCATCCAATGATTCCCAAAGAGTTGCCCAACAGGAAAAAGTTGCGACGCCCGAAAATGTCGCTACATCTTCCAGCCACGGTCATGACCACAGCGCTTGAGAGAGACCATGCTGTTGCCACCCAAGCAATATTGTTGGAAGCGCCGATGTCTTGATTGATGTTCAACAGGACCGAAACGGGAAGTACGAATGAGAATAAGCATGATTCGTAAGTGACTGCCAGGGCCTGCAACATCGTTAGCCTTGACGGAATGGGAATCGATTCGGTGGATACTAAGTTAATTACCAATATGCCCAGAACAGTACGAACATCGATCTTGCATGTCGCGTATTTTTCTTGGTCGTTTTCAGACGTGACAGGAGTTTCCTCCGTATGGGTTGCGCTGCATTCCAACTTGGTGGTGTGTGGCTTGTCAGGGTGTCCTTCAAAGGCCATCTTCGCAACGAACGATATCTTTGGTGGAGGGTCCTCTCGGCAAGGGGTGGCAGGGGATTATGTAGGCCCCAGACCGTGGCTAGAGCGAGGATGTGTAAGTCGTTCCTCAGTGTTGTGATTACCAAGGGGGTTAAAAGGACTTGCTGACCTCCGAAGTCTCTCTCCTAAGTCTTTCAAAGGTCCTGTCCGACTATATAGTTCTATACTACGCTAAAAAGGGTCGGCGCTACTAAGGCTACTCGCCTGAGTCGCCTCTTCTAGCACGGAGATATCTTCCTACGTCTTGAGGCTTTTGGTCTGACCCAGACCTTGGCTGCCCGCCATCACACCACAGGGTCGGGACATGAATTACTCCATGGGGAAAGCTTGCAAAGGAACCCCGCTTGGAGAGAGCTGAAACGAAAAACTCGGAAGTTGAACCTTGTCCATATCCCTAGACATATCCCCAGACCTACCTGGCGGGCGCGGCGAGTATTTCAGTCTTGCCCCAGAATCGATAGTGTGGCACCGTTCACCGACCTGGACCCTTGTGATTCGAATCACATTCGAACATGCATCTAGGTGCGATGTAAATAATGAAAGTTCATACATCTCAATGGGGACTGCCGAGGTTCCGAATGGAAACTTCATGATGCTCTCCGACTCGGCTCGAGGCGATACCTCGCGCGGTATGCTACATACTTTTCTCTGTCGTTGCAGCACTCATGTTACTACGATGTTGGGGTTTCCCAATTCAGCTGCCTGCCACTTGTGGAACTTACTCGATCCTCAAATTCCACGGAATGGTCAAAGTGTTCCCCTTTCTGCACTCGGGTAATGAAGTCAATGGCAGTATGGACATGGTTGTATCTGTCAGTGAGCAGACGAAAAATGCGCAGAATGTGCCCCAGATACAGAGAGCCTGATTGGCAATACTCAAGGTTGGGCGACATCGCATCCTTTAGATGTTGAATAGTTGCTGCAATAAACATGGCGGTAGCCACTGGAGGAAGGCAAGAGATCCGCTTGTCGGCCTCGAGATCTCTGCCTATCTCTGTGATTCGGCATGCAGAAGAGCGCAAGGTAGCAGACGAGAACACACGCATTGCTTCCGTAGCGGTTTCCCTTTGCCGCTGTTGCAGCATTAGTGGACGGTGTACGGCAGATAATGCTGTAAGATAGAGCATCTCGAGAATCGCAGAATGAACGGGAACGATCGAGCCGTGGTCACCTTGCTGCCTACCAAATAGGCCAAGTTGCGAAGCATTTTCATGCCACTCCCTGAGCTTTTCGTCTAGTGCTATGACTAAAGACCCTGTAGCTTTGGTCTTAGGGATCAGCACCATGATCGAAGTGCTAGATGTGTCCCTTCGGACGCCGCTCAATTCGTACAGATCATCCAGAATATGGAGAATTATTCGACACAATTCCACCTTCTGGATGAGTATACAGCCCAGCATCTCCACTTGCTCTCTGGTGTCACGTAGAGAATAGGGATCGAGAGCTCGTAAAAGAGAAGTGCTGTTCCAGTGCTCAGAAGACAAGATGGGGGGGCCCGATACCGTGCCGGGCAACACAATTTGTCGCCGCTCTCCAATGGATATTAAAGCACTTCTGATGACGCAACAACTCCATAGTCGGCGGCGGAAGTTATTCTCCTCGAGCTCTTCATACTGTAGATCAGAGTTGTTCAGGCCAATTTCTGTCGCCAGAGATAGAGCAATTCTGAGCCAGTGGACACGTCCCTGAATATCGTTAAGCTGAGAATGCCAATAAGTCATCAAGAGCAGACTTTGGATCACAGTAACTGGGTTAGGTTCAACTTCCATGTCGTACAACAATTTCACTCGGCCAAAAAGCAATTTCTGAGCATCCTTACTTCGTTGAAAACTCGGATGCTGACAATGGGAAAAGTCTGTGAAAACTGTCCCAGCCAACAAAACAGCTTGGAATAAAAGCGGGCTTATGGTTTTTCCAGGTTCGCACTCTATGGCTGCTAGAAAGTCATCTAGACGTACGATCGGCAGTAGTGGGTAAACGTAACATAGAAAGGATCGAATCATTTCGTCAATGATATCCGGTGGAGGGAATACCAGTGCATCTCTGTGCACGAGCACTTGCAGATTGTCGGGATCAATGGTCGTGGATAAGGGCGTGATGTAGGCTGGTAGATGGAGTTGCACCGGATCACTCCCGTTGGCTTCAATGTTGACGGCACCGTATTCATAGTCTTCGGTTGTTGGATCGGACAGCGGACTAGATAAAGGCCTCGATGTGTTGATGCTGTCTTCGCCCACATGGTCCCGGTGAGCATTGACTCTGAACTTGTGTGTTCTGTCCACGGGTATAGCATGCTGTAGTTGATGTGGGGTTGACTGGGCTCGCGACACGACACAGTTCGACTTGTGCTTCGAGCAATTGGAGCAGGGCACGCCAACGTGGACCGCATCGCAACGGACCTTGCGACTGCGACAGAGATTACAGGCTGTGGTGTGTCGCTTCCTCGGCATATCAGTTGAGTTGAATAGGTGGGTAGTAAGCAAAGGTCTTCTAAGATCTGAAGATGTCACCAGGCCTCGCGTTGAGGTTGAAGATGGTAAGTCCGAGCAGCCCCAGCACAGAATGGAGTCCTGAGTTCTGCGGTGGATCACAGCATCGCGATGGGTGGGGACATCTGTATCAAAGTACTCCGTATTCCACTTGTGACCGGCCCAGTTTTCGACTGGTTCGAGACGGCTGAGTAGAATAGCTCTCCACGCTTGACGACATATACCTAGGGAAGTTGGAATGGTCACGGACGAAACCTCAGTAAAGTACCAATGCTCTGCAACCCGCACAAGGTCGATAAGTATGTGAGAGGCGCCAGAGTCCATGCTCGTGTGATGGGCTGCAGCTTGGAACGCCAACTGCTTTACAACTACTTGTGCATCTACAATCATTATGGCTGAAATTCAGGGTACCTATGGTTCAGCATTTCAAAAACTCATAGATTTGTTCCAGGAGAAATTGTCAGAGGGCGAGGAGCTTGGCGGTGCCATAAATATCAACATCAACGGTGAAGACGTTGTCGACGTCTGGGCAGGCTATGCCGACGAGGACAAAACCACACCATGGGCCGCAGATACAATTACGAACGTGTACTCCTCAACTAAGACTGTTGCTGCTATTGCCGTCCTCGTGGCCCATGAGCGTGGCCTGCTGAGCGTTGATGATCCTGTTGCTACACTGTGGCCCGAATTTGCCGAAAACGGAAAGGAAAAGATTCTTATTCGACATGTCATGTCCCACAACTCAGGACTTTCAGGTTGGGAAGATCCCATAACAATGGAGGAGGTATGTGATGTGCCCTGTTCCACTGCCAGACTGGCAAAACAGGCACCGTGGTGGGAGGCAGGCACTGGCAGTGGGTACCATGCCACTACGCAAGGCCATCTCTTGGGCGAGATCATACGACGGGCGACGGGCAAGCCTATGAAACAATTTGTTGCGGAAGAACTCGCCGGGCCCTTGAAAGCAGACTTCCAGATCGGGGCAAGGGAGGAAGACTGGCCTCGAATCTCACCAGTCATCCCGCCACCGCCTCCATCCTGGGATGTCAACAAGCTTGACAAGACTGGCATAGTGTACAAAAGCATCTTCAACCCAAGGACAGTCGCGACCTTCTCACAGACGCCTCTATGGCGGAAGGCAGACATGTCTGCCGTTAATGGCCACGGGACGGCCAAGGGCCTCAACCAGATATTACGTGCAGTGACGCTAGCGGGGACATCCTTTGATGATTCGAAGCTTTTGTCGCCTGAGACCGTTCAGCAAATCTTCCGAACGCAATCCGAGTCAACAGATTATGTCTTAAGCATACCATTGCGGCTCGGAATCGGTTTTGGTATCGGCGGCGGACCGTCAGCTCAGACTTTCGATTACTTGCCACAAGAGAAGATGTGTTTCTGGGCTGGATGGGGTGGGAGCTTTGCTATCTGTGACTTGTACCGTGGCGTCACCTTTACGTATGTCATGAACAAGATGGGCTCGGGCATTATTGGGAACGAGAGATCAATTAAGTATGCTAGGATGGCGTGGGAGATTCTCAAGCAGGGTGAAGATCAGTGAGGTTTTCGATATTACAGTTGATCTTACGAGCACAATAGTATACCAGGCGAATAGAGCGAAACTTTCCGCAGCTGGGGATCGTTCATGTCTCAAGTAAAGTCATGTTGCCAGTGGACCGCACACTACAGGCAGCCAAGGTCGAAAGCCGATACAAAATTCATTCAGTCATGACATGACATGATACATAAGCCTGGCAACCATAGCTGAAGGCCTTATTCAGAGTTCCTCTACACACTCCTACACTGTCCTACCGTCGACCAGTAAGCTGATACTACTAGCCTAGCTGCTGCTCAAATTCGTACCGGAACTCATTAGCCAGGCACAGGTAATGAGACGCACTTGTCTGGTTTCAATCTCGATGCCATCAATACCAGGTTTTGTCAGAATAGAGTAAATCTCGGGGTTTTTTATTCCCGCCTACTTAGTTGGGCCTCCGACTCTGTCGTCCAATGGTCGGCTCTCAAGCTGCAACCCTTGTTGCAATCTTGTTCAACGGCTACTAACCAAATACCCAATGTCAACTTCCAAGTTCAGTAACTCCGAATGATTCTCGGATTCTAGGCCCGAGGGGGCTCCACAAGTGCCTGTCCAGATTCGTTTTGATACAGGTGGCCTTCTTTTTTATGATAGTCTGGTCTTTTCTTGTATTGAGACTCGCCCTGGGATGAAGCGACCTTTTCCTGCGAAGTTTTCGTCATGAGCTGACCCTCCAGCTGACTTTGATGCTACCAAGCAGGGCTGTCGTATTAAGAATTTGCGATCTTATGCATCGACAGATGGCATTGCGGGCATAAAGACTGCTCAGATTTGTCACAATCACTTCGCGTGGAACCACGTCTCGAAAGGTGACGGACAATCTGATTTGAAATCAGACAATTCCTTGCAAAAAATGTCATTAAAGCTCGCTTCCTCGTCCTTTGGAAGGGGGCAGCCACCTCTGTGTCGTTAAGATTATAGAAGCCGCAAGCAAAGCGAGGTCACAACATGGCTCGGCCAACAGTGGTGCTCATTACTGGCGCTGGCAGAGGTATGTTGTAAATTGGTCGTGAGACCGACCCCCTATCCGCCATTCCGAGAGTTCTGACGGTACTCGAATCCAGGCATCGGAAAGGCTCTAGCAACTAGATATCTCTCATTCCCTGACCACATCGTTATTGGAACTCTTCGCGACCTTGAAGGCCCGCAGGCGCAACAACTGCGTAGCTTGCCCGCAGCGAGCGGCTCACGTTTGCTGCTGGTTGGCATCGAAAACACGAACCTCTCGGATCCCAAGAAGGCCATCGAAGAAGTTGAAGCCGCCGGTATTGACCATATTGACATCGTCATTGCCAATTCCGCTGTTTCCATCGGCGCCGGCCCTCTAGAAGCTGTTGACCTGAAATTCTTCAAGGAAAGTTTCGACGTCAATGTGGTATCCGGGCTTGCACTGTTCCAGGCCGTTCATGAGCTGCTCGCCAAGTCGAGCGTTCCGAAGTGGATTTCGATTTCGAGTCGAGGGGGTTCTGTCGCAGCTCCGCTTCCTTGGTACCCGTACGCCGCTGCCTATTGCTTGTCAAAGGCCGCACAAAATTGGTTCACACAGTAGGCTCTGGTTCAAGTTGGTTACACTCGCAGGCTTACCCTCTAATGCAATTTACAGAGCTCTCCACGTTGGAAACCAATCACTCACCGCTTTTGCGGTCCATCCGGGGTAAGTTTAAAAAGTTATTTCTGAGACCGTGAAAAGATCGAAGAGTCAAAGAAGAGAAAAGCGCTGAGAAGTCTACCTTGCAGATTTGTTTCGACAGACATGGGAATCGCGGCAGCTACTGGTGCGGGTATTGCCTTACCCGAAACTTCGAGTGAAGAGAGTGCCAAAAATATCATAAATGTGATCGGTTCAGCGACACGTGAGAATAGCTCGGGAAAGTTCTTTGATGTTGATACTCGTGAAGAGATTCCTTGGTAGACAGTGGTCGCATGATCTACGATCGGCGTCCATCCAGAACTTCAGTCATCCAGCTCTCTATCTGATCACTATTTGTTTCAAATTGTGTATAAGATGGCGTGATTTTGCGGCGGGGTATCCTCTTAGGGATCCCACATTTCGTAAAGGGCCCAAAACGGCCCATTATCAACCCTATCAGGTTAATTTAGCACGAGGCTGAGTATTTATAGGCGATGTGTGCGTATACGAGACTAGAGTCCAGAGTCTAGACGGGAGCCTTACCGGCGTGGCGTGTGAGGGAGTATAATAGGAGCAGGCCAGAGCTGTCGGAGGAAGCAGAAGGGATTGGAAGGGGAGTGCGAAAGAGAGTAAGGGAGAAGAACGGAGATAGTAGACGAGAGAGCGAGTCAACGAAATAGTCCCGTGGAGGAGTAGTCAGCAAATTGGGGGCACGCTGAGCCTGTGTCCCCGATCACAACAAACCCAGGGGCCAGACCTCACACGTCGGACGCAACGAAAACAAAAATTCAATTACTACTATACGGGAAAAGTAGCGTGTTTTGAGTAAACCACCATGTAGAGTGACGAGTAGTCCCAGAATAATGTTCAATTGAATGGAATGAAAGTTGTGTGTGCATAAAATACTCTCTTCCCCTGCATTGTCACATTGTCCTCATCATGGTGACGAGTGGTAGCGGTAGTAGTAACAGTAGCGGTAATAGATGTTGTAACCAAGTAATGGTTGCGATTATTTTCCGCACACCCCTTTGGTACAGTCCCGTCCACGTCTAAAAGGAGGATCTTCAAAGAAGAAATGACTGAGTTGCCCAGACACACACAACTGACCCGGGTGTAAATGCTTCCTTCCTGAAAGCAATTGCCAGCGGGAAAAATATCCAGGCTTTGAAACAAGTCCATTGGCCCGGTCGTGTTGCTTGTTCTGCTGACTCCCAACAGGTCCCCTTGCTCCTCACGCTCTAAATAGTTGTTTGGCCAGCGCAGCCTTCTGCGAAGAAGTCCACAATCTGATAGTGTTGTTTGCTGTCTAAAAAGCACCAGTTACATAGCACAACGACTTTTGGGACCAGCCTGCAATTCAATACCACATGTGCAACTGGCTCCTCTCCGTTTTCGACTCTGACAATCATTCATGACCAAGTGGGATTTGTACTAACAGGCCCCAGGTGATGAGCTCTTGAGTCAAATTCAACCTAAAAGGCATTTTGCCTTGGTTTGAACGCCTCCCAACCTTGGACAACGAGTCCAAGTTAGTCATTAAAGTCGTTCCATGCTCAATGGTATCATACCCGTTTTGACTGAGTCGTAGGCTTCATTACAGGAAGGCTCAGCAGTGATAATAATGTGTGGATAACAAAATGTTCACACTCGTGGTCGCTTGGGATCAGGTCCAACATTGGCACGTTGTTCCCGAATGCGAATGGCTTCGGTGCCATCATCGACCAGTGATTCTTTGAACCAAGGATGTTTTAAGGCTTCTTTTGCCGATATTCTACTCTTCGGATCATAAACGAAGATTTTCTTCAGCAAGTCGAGCAGTTGCTTGTTGAAGACAGAATTGGCTGGAATGAATTCCTGTACGGATGTTAGTATATGACAAGTATCCATTATAGATGCATGGGAAGGCTGAGCTCACATGAAGATGCTTCATCGCCTTGACGTATTTCCTTGATGCTTTTGACGTTTCATTGTTGGGGTATTCCAATTTCCCTCGGTTGAAGAATTTAGCGGCAGGATTACCATTGGCACTTCGGCTACCTTGACAAACTTGCTTGACAAGCTTGGCATCAATCTTCCCATTGCAGACTGCCTCCATCATGGCGAGGTGTTCCAAGTTATCATGTGTCTGGAATAGAGCATCACCTGTGAAGAACTCGACGATGATGCACCCAATGCTCCAGATGTCGCAGGGAAAGCTCCAGCCGAGTTGCAAGATGATTTCGGGTGCTCGATAATGTCGTGTAGAAACCACAGAGGAGTGATACTCGTCGTCAAAGGTAGCGGAGCCAAAGTCGATCAGTCTGATTTCACTGTCTAGAAGGACTCGCCGTTGCCGAGCAGTTCTAGAGTTGGTGTGGGAAGATGAGGGTATCGTGCGGTTGTATGTGAAGGTCTGATAGGCATTGTGGACGAGTAGAATATTCTCTGGTTTCAGATCGGTATGGATAAGGTTGAGATCATGCAAAACTGTTGGCTGTCAGTCAGAGCACAAGACAAGTATTGGGGATGAAACGTACAAGCCACGCTGGTGAAGAGCTGTCGTGCAAAGCTCTGAATTTGCGAACTGGGGAATGGTACAAAGCCATTGCCTTTGAGGAAATCGAAGACACTTTGACCCAACAGATCAGTGACAATGCAGATGTGGTTCCGAAAGTCGAATGAGTCCCGCAGGTGAATGCATTTGTTTCTGTTTGTCTTGTCGTTGAGTGCAAGTGTGGAAAGAACCCGCAGTTCGATGCGACTAGCATCGCGATATTTCTGAACCGATCTGATGATTTTGACCGCACATTTCGTTCTCTTTTTCTTGTCAAATGCCTCAACGACCTTTCCAAAAGTACCCTGGCCGAGCAACTTGATAATATCATCTGGAAGCGGTCAGTGGAATGCCACGGCTTGAGCAAAGGATATTGGCATACATCTATCGGTCAGTGGTACATTAGGACTAACAATGTAGTGACCGTCGTCATCGTCAACTTTCTGATGCTTGTGCAAATTCTGTTTCTGGTCAGCCAGTGGGGTTGAAGGTCTGTCAGCACAACATACATCACGAATGACTGGGACATGGACATCACCAGCCTTTCGAAGTGGTTTAGAAGGCGGGATATAGTCGGCAAAGGCATCTGAAGTTGACTCTTGTTGCTTTCTTTTTGTCTGAGCCCTAGTTTCCTTCTGTGGTTGGATGCGTTTCCGTTTCTGGCCTGCTCTGACGTCTTCGTAACTACTGCTAGCGTTGTTACCAGCATAGGATTCGAGAGATGTGGGAGCTGTCACAGTCTGTAGGGAAGTTGTTCGGTCGCCAGACTGGTACGAGGCAGAGGAGGAGGAACCACCGAATTTGGCAGGATGGGTGGAAAAGGTCGGGCTGTCCGAGAACTCGATTTCGTAACCCTGCTCGGCTTTTCGTTTTCGACCGCCATGGGTAGAATAATTTGAGGCATCTGCTCTTGGTTGTCTGTTTGATGTGTTGGAAGTGGCTGCTGGATATTGCGGCTCGGGTGAATCATCGTCGATAACGATGATTTCTTTGGGAATGCCATTTTTGTAAAATTCATTCCAGTCTGGCTGGCGTTTAGAAGCAGACTCGGTGACCGAGTTCTGCTGGGAGGGAGCCATGGAGGGAGCCACGGAGATATTGGATTGTTGTCGGTATGATACAGCAGGGGAGGGTTGTGGTCGTGGGTACTGAGGAGCCGCAGTGGTAGCCGGGTAAGAAGAGTGGTAGGAGGTCGTCAGTCTCTGAGGCGCAGGAAGAGCGTTGGTTGCGGGGTACGTGCGTGTAGAAGGCGAGTAAAGATTCTGATGAGTATAGCCATATTGAGAGTGGTGAGGGGGAAGTATTGCGGTTGCTATTGACGGGGTGGACATTTTGTCTGGAGGAAAGAAGTTGTGCAGGTTGAGGTGGTGGTGGTAGTGGTGCTTGTGGTGGTGCTTGTGGTGACGGCGGTTGTGGAGTCGGAGTCAAGCCAACACCGTGCCAGTGGATCGGCAGAGGCCGCAGTGGGCAACATACGAAGATTTTGGCGATTGCTGCCAGTGGTCGAGTCTGGGGTGGTAGATACAGGGGAGGCAGTGGTGACCGTGAGGACGTTGAGGAGTAGCAGTGAGGGTGCAAGCCAGAGACTGATAGAGAAAAAAGAATGGACAGTGGTATGAGTACGAGGCAAGTTGGACTCCCTGACGACCAACTTCAAGGTTAGGTGGAAATATGGAACGCCGGACCCGAGGAGGACGAACCCTCTCTCTTAGGATGACAGATCCACACTCATATTTGATGATAAGAGGTATGCGGACGAGAAGAAGAGAGTATTGTTAGGGTGAGGACGTTGAGGTTGAAGCGTTTAGGGACGAGGAGAGATTTGCAAGAGGCGATGATGTCGAAGATTGGAGGTGCGAGGTGTGAGGTGGTGAGGTTTGAGGAGATGGACGCAGAGAGACGAGCGGCTTAGTGGTCGGCACACCAAGCAGGCTAAATCGCTAGTTACTCCAGGTAGTTACAGCGACGCTCTCTCTGGGTCTCTTTGGGGGGTGAGAGACCCTCGGGCGCACCTCCAGGGCAGGGTTGGGCGTGCAAATACTAGGAAGTAGGGGTCCACGGGCGGGTAACAGAGCCAGTCCACGGAGAACCCGGTACGTATGTACTTACAGACTGTCAGTGCGTGCCCAGGCGTGCAGGTCGTGTTCTGGTGGCGTCTTGCCCGCCCAGGCCAGCCCAGCAGCTGCACTCTTGGGAGGACAACACACAACCACGCCTAAGACACGCCCCCCCACCCCCCCGTAACTTAATAATACTGCCTGAGGCGTGTTGAGTTGATTCCATGTGCCAGCCTGAGTGCCTTGGGTCTTCGGGTCCCTGGGCCCTTGGATCATCCTTTCACCCTCCCAGGCTGTTCCTAGTCACCTAATTCCAGATCAGGACCTCAGACGGAGCAACAGAGTGTTGACTATTATGATTCCTGTCAATATGCAAACTAATTAACTATTAATCATATTCAAATATTCTGTTTTGGCGAGTTCTCCGTGTTGTTATTGTTATTACTACTTTCAATATCAAACCCACACATCCTTTGTTCCTCAACTCCCCGCTTCACCCATCTCATTCATCCCTTCACCTTTTGCCCTTTTTAACTCTCCCAGGTACTCGTAGTAACGAATAAAGAATCACGAATCCACACGCTAAGAGATGCGCCTGTTGCGTCGTGCCCCGTCCACATCTATCCAACCACCATTTCAGTATTCCGAACAGAGGAAGAGTAGGGTCCCTCACCCCCTCCTCCTCATTCCTTAATACTTCCATCCCAATTCATTTGTGAAGCCAGCCAGGACCACACAAGACTGACGTGACCCCTTCAGGCTTCTTCAGGCTTCCCCACGAAAAACCTCGCTCCCTTCGTGACTAACCCGATTTAATGAAGGATTGTCGGGTTTCTCTCCCCCTTCCCTTTTTCGTATACGGGTATGACAACTCGATCATCAATCCGCCACACTTTCTCGTGTACCCAAAGTGCCAGTGTGACGCCGATCGTCACACTACAACCAGACATCTTGTGTGTTGTGAGGACGGATCACTGAACCCTGAAGGTTGAGTTCATTGTTATGCTACTCCTAAGTGTCCCTCCCCATCAGTTCCCTTTTTTCTTCACCTCCTCCGTATATATCTCATGTCTTAGTACAGGCTTACCCACACATATTAAGATTCAAGAGTCAAACGTGCTGGGCCCCTACTACTATTTACTACTGGCAGTGCAGCTGTCAGGTCACAGGCCCTCCCAAAACGAGCAACAAGTCGCCCGAGGCCAATGCGAGTGCAAGTCTGAGTGCCACCCACCCACCAAGCAGTCACCGAGACAAGTAAGTAGCAGTGCCAGCGACCACTGACTGGGCCGAGGGGGGCATTCCCCGTCTCCCATCTCCGCCCACGCGTGCCAGGACGAGGTAGTCATGCATCAAAATCCGCCACCGCCGCCGGAACCATTCCCTCCCCACTGAATCTGCCCTTCAAGTGGGCAAGCGAGTTGTCTGCCCTTTCCTGGTCCTTGGAGGCACGTAGACGACACGATCCGAATGGCGAAATGGCACGATATCGCTCCACTACAGGTGGTGGTGGTGGTGGTGGTGGTGGTGGTGGTAGTAGTAGTAGTGACTATCCAAGCGCTCAACAATCCAGTGCCCTCCTAGGGAGCGAGCGAATATCATAATACTAACTTACAAACAAAGCCCATACATTCTTCCACTGGCGCCATCTCCTTTCGCCTGTATCCATCCTTGAAGGGCGTCTCGCTGACACCCAGGAATTCATTCGTAAATACATAGCGAAGGCTCACATTCACGTTCACACATATAGTGAAATTCAAGTGTTGAAATTTGGTCTTGGAATTATCTTACACCTGGCATGGTTTGTCCCGCACTTTGCAGCCCTCAACTCGCTGGCTCTCGCTGACACCATGCCACCGCCCCATGCTTGGTTCCGTTCTAATGCCGGTGATAATATCTAGCAATGCATATCAAGAATCAATTTTCTGGCAAGCTCAGTCCTCGCAAATATGACCTAGATGCCCGTCCGTCACTCTCAAGCACCAGGAACACATCCCGCGCTTGAATCTTGCTGTCGCTGCTCTCCTCCCACTGTCCAAATTGCTTTTCTTTCACCACAGGTCGTACTCGTTCCGGTGCTGGTGTACCAACCGTTGATGACGCTCCTGATGCGACAGGCCTTCCTGGTGTTGTTGCCGGGCTGGCCCCGCCCCCCTTACCCGCATTCATCCAGTCATACGTCCGAGATTTCTTGCCTCGACCTAGGAGTCCCGAAACCGCCATACGCGCCGCTTCGTTCGCCGATTTGTGCTGTTGCTGCTCAGAGAATTTGGATTCAGCCAGCTTTCGCTCTTTCTTCGTTGTCTTCTTCTCCGACTCTAGAGCTGCCGCCAACGCCGCTTCCTCAGCCGCATCCACACTGGATCCAGCTGTACCATCGGCATTGTTCGCCGCACGTCGTTTCAGCCGTCTGAGTCGTCGGGCATCCTCGGCCTTCCGTTCGGCTGTAGTCGACTTCTCTAATGCATCTGTCACACGTGGGACACTGGGGATCTGGTCACCGGGCGCAGAAGGCTCACTGTTGGCCTGTGAAAACGTCCCTGATAATAAGTTAGTGGCTAAAGTCCTTCAAGGTCAGGGAAAGTTCTCACGTTTCAAACCGGTGCTCCCAACAGGGCTCAGAGCACTCTCCGGTAGATCAATCGTCTGACTAGCTGCGACTGCAATGTCTTGCCAGTCTTCTGGAATCTTTCCTTGAGAATGCTCCTGCCTCTCCAGTGATATTCGTGAGGAAGCGCTGACCAGTCCACTCAATCGAGCTTTGGTCGCCAGGCTGATCAACTTCATGATCTCCGACAACCTTTCACCCTTCTGCCCTGTATCGAGAATGGCTTGTCCTTTGTCAATCACCCGTGAGGCTCCTTCTAGACCATTCACCCGCACCGTCGGCGGTGGGCCGACCTTCTGAGTATTGACCAGAACACCAGATTGGGGATCAACCAAATGCTCAGATATGCTGATGTTTCTGATTCTTTCATTTAATGCTCCTCCCTGAAGAAACATATCCCATAAGGGATGCTGGCTATGCCGAGCCGCCTCCCAATCCTGACGCGCTTCCTCCCGTTGTTGAACTTCCTCCGCCGTTGGTTGATAACCTTGGGTTTGCGGCTGTCCTTCACCTTGTTTTTGAGATCCCTCTGCGTCATCCCCACCAGGAGCTGGTTCGGTGAATGAATTCTGGCGACTGCCAAAGCCACCGGGACGAGGTTGAAGGGGGGGTTGGGGAGTAGTAGTGTTGTAGTAATCAGGTCGAACAAGCATACGTGCTTCCTCTTCGATATTGATTCCTGTTCCAGAAAGAATATCCTCGTAGTTATTGTCTGCTGTCTTGTCCGGTGGTCGCTGCGGAGGAGCCATCAAACCAGGTCGGGCGACAGGAGGTGCAGTGCCATTAACCACAGCCCCTCCGCTGGGCGTAGAGGGCTGGCCAGTTGGAGTGCTGACTTGGTTTTGGGCAGGAAAGGGAGATTGAGCTTCAGGTGAGAGTCGCAATCTCTTCGCAGGTGGCCCGGAGAATTGAGGGGAGAATTGCTGAGGCGAAGGTGAGGAGTAGCCGAGACTCATGGTTGGTGACTGGGGCCCGAGTGGACTTGGTCTGCCATTAGCGGTGGGAAAGTCGCGGTGGAATGAGGTCTGAGCAGGAGGGAGAGGAGGTCGCGAAGGCGCAGGCTGTGGTTGAGCCATGGCGATTGACCTGGTCAACTTGAGGTGATGGACTTTGTGATTGTTGGTCTCGTCTTTCCCGAGGAGCGCAGTTGGACGCTCGGCGCTTCGTTTGCTTGTACCATGCCTAGGAGAATTTGTCCGTCATATAGGCGAGAGCAAAATATTGAATACAGATCAACTTAGGTGGGCAGTTGAGATGGGAATGGAATCAAGTGATGGGATATGGGGTAGGAAATCGCATGAGAGAGCAGGCGGAACAGGAACAGAACGAAGAATCGGTTGTCACCAACACCACGTGATATCACGTGACCAAATTCCCAATCGCAAGCATATCACGTGGTACCTTCGCCTTCGAAAACGCTCCTGTTGATTGTTGGAGCACTTCACTTCACTACCAAGTAGGATATTGCAAAGACCTCACACTAAATTCCGCCTTCCACTGCTAGCACTCTTCCATCCGCAATGAGAAGCTAATGACCACAAGTTTCCTAGTTGGATAAAGCTCCAGTCGCATGCGTTTCTAAATTCCTATCCAGGTGTAAACAACCTAACTTCCCACGACTCCCCAAACTCCGTGTCAAACGATGGCCAACAAGAGAAAGGCCGCAGCCATGTCCAAGGCAGAAGATGATGACCCTGTTGACCCCTCAGACGAGTTGGTTTTTATCGGTCTTGGAGGCTGTCAAGAGGTCGGTCGGTCATGTCATATCCTACAGTATAAGGGCAAGACTATCATGGTATGATACCCAAGCCACTGAGTGAGTCAAAGAATTGAGGCTGACCAAGACGCAGCTCGATGCAGGGATGCACACTGGTCGTGAGGGAATGTCTGCCATGCCCTATTTCGATGATTTCGACCTCTCTACGGTCGACATCCTCTTGATCAGCCAGTAGGTGTTTCCCCCCTTTCCGTCTGTTTCCCTTCCCTTCCCTTTCTTTCATGTCCCCAGGCGTATGATTCATGGCCATGTCACCATGGAAAGGAGGAGGATTCAGATGGCACCAGAGACAAAAGGAAATATGATGCATCTGCTTGACAATTCTACGGTCTACATGACCACATTGTTTTGGACCAACTTGTATCTAGACCAGAAATCAATACAATATTGTTGGCCAAACTTCATACTTCCTCTAGCCTCAGTGTGTCTACTATACTATATTATCGCCAAGTTCCCGGTTATTTCAACATTTAAGCCCATCGCGCGATAATTGTCAAGGTGGCTGATGAGAAGTGCCCAATAGTTTTCATCTCGATCATGCTGCCGCCCTGCCTTACGTCCTTGCAAAGACAGACTTCAAAGGCCGGGTCTTTATGACACATCCTACCAAAGCAATCTACAAATGGCTCATACAAGATTCTGTCCGAGTTAGCAACACCTCTTCAACTTCCGACCAAAGAACCAGTCTCTACACCGAAGCCGACCATATCTCTACTCTCCCACAAATCGAAACCATTGATTTCTATACCACACACACGGTATCTGGTGTTCGGATAACGCCATATCCAGCCGGACATGTCCTGGGTGCCGCCATGTTCCTGATCAACATTGCCGGTCTAAATATCTTCTTCACAGCGGATTACTCCAGAGAGCAAGATCGCCATCTTGTGGCAGCAGAAGTTCCAGATGTCGCCACGGTCGGCAAGATTGATGTTCTGATCACTGAGTCAACTTTCGGAATCTCCAACGCTCCTCCTCGAGCAGAGAGAGAAACTGCCTTGTTGAAATCAGTTTCAGGGATCATCAATCGTGGTGGTAAAGTTCTTATGCCCGTCTTCGCCTTAGGTCGAGCTCAGGAACTTTTACTCATCCTTGAAGATTACTGGCAGCGCCATCCTGAGCTACAGAAATTTCCAATCTACTACACAGGTAACACAGCTCGTAAGTGCATGGTCGTCTACCAGACATACATCAATGCCATGAACGACAATATCAAGCGTATTTTCCGTGAACGAATGGCCGAAGCTGAGGCGGCTGGCAATGCAAAGGGTGTCAGTGCTGGCCCATGGGATTTCCGCTTCGTACGAAGCTTGCGTAATCTAGATCGATTTGATGATGTGGGTGGATGTGTTATGTTAGCATCTCCGGGTATGTTGCAGTCAGGAATGTCTCGAGTGTTGCTGGAGCGGTGGGCACCAGACCAGCGAAATGGGGTAGTCATGACTGGTTACAACGTGGAAGGTACCATGGCAAGAACGATTCTGTCAGAACCAGAAATGATTCCTGCCATCATGAGTGGAGGTGGGAACGGGCCCCCACAAGCCATGGGTCGACGAAAAGACGACGATGCGGCAGTAATGATACCCAGAAGATGCACCGTTGAAGAGTTTCAATTTGCAGCGCACGTCACTGGGGTCGAGAACGTTGAGTTTATTGAGCAAGTTGCTTCACCACATGTCATCTTAGTCCATGGTGAACGATCACAAGCCGCGCGGCTGAGATCGAGGCTGCTGGACCTGAACACACGACGCTTGGCAAACAATCCCAACGCGCACCAAACAAAGGTCTACAGCCCTGAGAACGGAGCTGAAGTCAGAATTCCGTTCAGAAAAGACAAAATTGCGAAAGTCGTGGGCAAACTTGCGCAGATCAACCCTCCTACCAGTGAAGCTGATGATTCAAGAGTTGTCAGTGGTGTACTGGTTCAAAACGGATTCAAATTAAGTCTCATGGCTCCAGAGGATCTCCGAGAGTATGCAGGTCTTACGACAACTACAATCATCTGTCGTCAACACATCACTCTTGCAGCTGCAGGCATTGAGTTGATACAATGGGCGCTTGAAGGAACGTTTGGCAGCATCGAAGACATTGGAAAGGTCAAGCCGGAGACCAATGGCACAGCAAACAGCCACGACTCTCAAGATCACAAACAAGAGCAGGAGAAAGCAGATGAAGAAGTTAATACCGAACCACCACGGACATTCCTCATCATGGGCTGCATCACTCTTAAATGGTCTGGCCGCGAGAAACAGGTCGAACTGGAATGGGAAGGAAATACAATGAACGACGGGATTGCAGATGCAGTCATGGCCGTGCTGATGACGGTAGAGAGCAGCCCTGCCGCTGTCAAATACTCCTCCAGCAAGGCCAAACATTCACATCACACTCACAGTCAAGAGAACGGCACGAAACCTCTCCGAAACCCGCATGCAAACATTACCCCTGAAGAACGATTTTCACGATTGTGTATGTTCCTTGAAGAACAATTTGGAGATGGCATCACCCCCATTGAGAAGCCAAAGATCCGCCAGCAGTCGGGTTCGAAGGCCATTGAGTCCAAGAAAGAGGAACAAGACTCTGAAGACGGCGAGGAGAGTGAAGATGACATGGAGAGTGCAGAGATAGCCGAACGCGCAAGATTGGCCGCAATAGGGATCCCCGTACCCGGATTAGAGATCAAGTTTGATAAATACGTGGCGAAGGTGTGGTTGGAAGATCTCGAGGTGGAATGCGCGAACGGCATCTTGCGTGATCGCATCAAAGCAGTGGTGGAAAGAGCAGTGGAAACTATTGCCCCCTTGTGGAGTGCCAGGTAGCAGATTTCTGCATGATGTGATTGGCGTGGTGGCATATCCTAATGATTGTCTCATGACTTTGATCAGATGCTGCTAGGTACATAGGGGCTCAGGCTCCTTTACTGCAGATTATGGTGGAGATTGAGGTTCAAAATCGCCAGCAACATCCCCAATACTCCCTGAAAAACGATCAGGGACTGATACGTCCAAGTTGTGAGAGAACATGGACGTACGAGATACGCAGTACTCCGTACGCAGCCTCGTACGGTTCGGCCTGAGCTTGAGGAAAGGGCAAAGATCAAGTAGATTAGATACCCACATATTAGGTATACTCCGTACCAATGCGGCAGAACCAACTCGTCTCAAACCGTGGCCCCTAATAATAGCTTGCTCCGCCCTTTTTAGCACACTTCGACCATGGAGCATTACTAATTGCCGAGCAGAGTAAGAGGCCGTAGAAGAGTAGTTTCGTAGGCCGTCAACCTCGCTATGACGCTTTCTTTCTCTGTTCGCTTCAATAATTCATTGGCGGTAAGACAATACTTCTGGATAGATACCTGGGTACCTAGGTACCTAAGTGTTATCAAATCCAGCCTTGAACATAATTATGTAAACGTCCTGCCAGTGCATTAACATCCTGCTCAGGACGCGCAAATCCACCCACATCCATGCAAGAACGGTCTTGGTTTGCGGGGAACAACCAAACCTTCTGTGCATCGCTAACTGAGTAGTTGACTAACTATTAGCCGTTCTTGACTCTCCAACCCCGAATCAGCCCCTCTCTCCCATGTTTACACAGACCTCGGTAATGGAATGTAGAATGCGATTCAGTACGAGTAAGCATCAGCTATTCCGACTACCACGGATATAAGGCCAAAATGAAAGTTAGGCATCCTCTCAAGACCGTTTTGTAGAGGTAAGTGTTGAGGGACAGCGTAAGCAGAGATTGAACACCTCCGTTGGTGACTCTCTTCCTTACACTCGATCCAATATAAACCTAGTTCTCCCTTTCTTCGCTGGATAGATTTGTCGTGCCTGCGTCCCTTCATTGAAGACCAGAAAACTCATCTCGATCGTTTCAAGCAAGCCCTGAAGCTCTACTGACCATGGCGGAACAGACAAAGACTGCAATCGTCACTGGTAAGTCAAAATCCCGATTGTCAAGGATCTCATCTCATGGCCTGAGAGTCCATCCACCCATGACTAACACCAGGTACCAGGTGGCCTCTCAGGAATCGGCTTAGGCCTTGTCCAACACCTAATCTCCAAGCCAAACTGGCGGGTTGTGATCGCAGACGTGCGGCCAGAGGCATACACGGCGCTATCTTCAGCACTGGACCCAAAACAACATCTATTCGTCCCCACCAATGTCGCATCATGGGACGAGCAAGTAGCGCTGTTCAAGCAAGCATACGATTGGTCAGGAGGACGAATCGACTTTCTCGCTGCCAACGCCGGCATAGCGGAAAAGGACCACATCACGATGGGCATGTTGGGGCAGGGATGGGACCTCGAAGCGGAGCCACCGAAGCCCGACCTCTTCGCGCTGGAAGTCGATGAAACCGCCGTCTTCTACGGCTTGCGACTCTTCGTGCACTACGCCCGCAAAACCAAACTGGCACTGAAGGCGTCTTCCTCAACCACTACTTACAATCCGAAAGTCGTCATAACGTCATCCAGCGCCGGGATCTACCCGTTCCCGCTCGTGCCAGCATATACGGCAGCGAAGCACGCCGTCCTCGGGCTCACGCGCAGCGTGGGTCTCCCACTTATGGCCACCGACAACATCGCCGTGAACTGTATCTGCCCGGGGTACGTGGACACGGGGCTGACACCCAAAGAGGTGACATCGCTCTGGCGGCCGGAATACATCACACCGGTCAGCACGATGGTGCGGGCGTACGATGAGCTCATCTCCGAGACTGGCACGGTCGCGCAGGACGGAAAGAGTGACGGCAAAGACGGCCAGGTGAAAACTGGCCAGAGCGTCGAGTGCTCCGTCGATAGGCTCTTCTACCGCGACCCAGTTTCCTATGCGGATGAAAGCCAGAAGTTCTTGGTTGAACAGTCGTTCGTGCCAGACGGCGTCTGGGCCAGGGGTATGGCTTCTGCGGTACAGAATGCTCGAGCAGCGGCGGCGGCTGTTGGGGTCAAGGCCGACGAGCCCGCAAAGGCCACAGCTACAGCTACAGCCTGAGAGTTAGCTGTTGGGCCATGAATTCGCTTTCCTAGACGCATGCTATATGTACAGAGTACATGAACTGCAGGCTTTAGACAATCATAACGAGATATCTAGAGTAAGGAGAGACATGCAAGGCACAGGGACAGGCTTAGTTCAACTTACTATAACTACTAGCCAGGGCAGAATGAATGTAATAAACCCCACCGTCATACGATGAAATGAAAAGAGAAAGGTATTCACAAAAACAAAACTATGAAATTTTAAAAATATAAAATTTGCGAGAACGAGAGAGCCTACATTGCTGTATTTTTGGAGATATATATTTTAAGACCGAGAAACCCAGAGCAGGGAGAAATTATACTATATGAGATAAATAACATCGACATGAAGGGACAACAACAATCAGGTTACCTGACTAGCACTCTTAAGTAGTACCCCGTAGACTTCAGTCCACATAGAAAGCGAGAGGCAGCGAGCCGATTACCAAAATTCCCAAGATTTTCGACTGGAGAATCTCAAACTCCTCATCTCCTCGTTCCATCCTGAGCGCCATAAAACCAACTGTTATCATCCTTCTGCCTCAGCAGATCGCCATACCCAGCCGACCAGGTCGTGACATTGGACTCCGAATTTGGTTTTCCTGTTGTGGCCAGTGAGACGGGTCTAGAATCTCGCGCTCTCTCCTCGCGCCGGCGCGTGGAGTTGCTCTCGCGGCTCTGGGGCAGGCTCTCGTCGCCGTTGAGGTTGACAGATTTGACGCGCGTGGAGCGGCGTTGCTGCTGCTGCTGCTGTTGTTGTTGTTGTTGAAGGATCGGGTCACCGTGTTTGTGCAGCTTTGTGGCAAAGTCGTTCGGGATACGTGTGAGGTCGGAGAGCCGGGGGTTGCCTTCGCAGCGGGTAGGCTCGTGCTCGTCTGGATGATGGCGGGTGCGGGTGCTACTGCTCGGTCGATGGCCCGTCGCTGTTGAGCTCGGTGTGGACTCGCGAGTGTGGGCGCTGCCTGGAGCTTTGCGGGCACGGCTATCGCCTTCTCCTCCTCGGTGTTGCTTACGGCTCGAGCTAGAGGGCTCTGGCTTCGAGTGATGTGAAGCTCGCTTGTTGCGCCCGCTAGCATCACTGCCCTTCTCCCGAGGAAACTGACCACCGTCATACCGCTTAGGCGTATTGAGACCATCAGGGAACATCGCGGCGCGGCTCTCCTGAGAGATTCCCAGGGTGCTGGCTAGGTGGTTGTGACTGCTGTATTTTCCAGTGTTGTTCGAGTCAGTGCCGCCGAAGTCGTGGGCGATGTCGTCGTACATGCGCAGGAAATCCTGAGTGGATTTGGCAGGATCCTTGTGCTCGTTACCGTTATCTTTTCCTCTCGCATTCTGGGGCATGCGGTGGCGAGGCGGCAATGGCTTAGGTGGGACGTCGGACGAGTAGTGCTTTCCTCTGACGCTGCTGACTGGACGGGACGACTTAATAGTCGATACAGACTCTGGGCGACTAGTATTGGCCTTGCGGTTACTTCGAGAGTTCACCTCCTCCGCGTCGTTGCTAAATTTTGGGAGGATGTCGATGTATTCATCTGCTGGGCTCGGTTGCGCTTTTCCACACCAATTGTCGCGCCGACTTGCGAACTGTGGCTGCTCTGACGCATATCGTGAACTAGCTTGTTGGGCAGATCGCTGCTGCTGTGGCAGGGGTGGTCTGTAAGCGAAAGCGGTCTGATTCGAGATTCCTGACTGGGCGAAATTGCTGTCGAAGATGACGCTCTCCCACGACCTTCGTCTTGATGCTGGCATTGGGCGAGGAGGCGGTCGAGCTGCTGGAGAAGCATGGGCTGGTGCTTGCTTCTTCCAGTTCTGTCTTGGTGACACGTACGCTTCCTCTGCCTGCGCGGTTTGCTCTTTGCGCCCCCTCTGGTCGTCGTGGAGTGCCGTCTGAGCTGTGCATCCGGATTCAGGCTCGTCGTAGATGTAGGGACGTCCATTCCGAGTTCGTGGCACCTGCTTTGAGGGAACATGGTTGCCGCTCATCAACGCAGTGTAAGCGTCCACCGCTGCTAGATCGACGTCCGCTCCATCTTCGTCCAGATTGCACATAGCAGTTCGTCTGGACTGCTTCGTGGGAACGATTTCCTCGCCGTTGTCCTCGACAATTCCATCGTCAAGTTCGAACGCCTGTGCTGGCTGTGCTGGCTGTGCATGGTCATTATACACTGGCTGACGATGCAGGCCAGCGTCTTGGTAGTTTTTCTTCTTTGACGCTCGGATCTTGGAACGCAAACGCTTGAACGCGATAGCCTGCTCCTCATTCTTCTCGAGCTGCAATTCCGTCTGTACTGGCTGGCCCGTCACATTGCTCACGTGTGCTACCATGCTATTGATCCATGCGTCGATCCAGATTTGTAGTCGAGGGTTTCCATGCTTTGCAACATGCTTACTAGTCGCACGTGATCTCACGAGGCACCGCAAGTCCAACAGGGTTTGCAAATTGCCGGCGATACATGAGAGAATACAGGCATCGCACTTGCTAGTTTGATAGCTCCATGGTATGCTGTGGGATGGAATGAGGAATGTCTTTTCAAATGTCTCGGGCTCCAACCACAAAGCATGTAGATCTCGTAATCTGGACACGCGGTCAATCTGCTCCTCCGTCAGCAATTCCGAGTGGGATATCAGACTGTTGAGGCGGATTCCCACCTCGATCTGGATATGGTGAAGGATGACATCGGTGACACAGCGGTTCAAGCCCTTGTGCCAGTCACACGAATCAATGCGAGGATGGAAAATGAGGCGAATCAAGCGGCCGGGGCCTTTCAACTTGGAAGGCAGTGTCTTGATGGCGGTCTTGATTCGCTGTTCTTGCGCCTGGTGGTTCTCTTTGGGCCGGAACTGGAGAATGTTAGCCAGCTTCGGAACATGCTTGCTGGGGATGTCCCCAAGAGAGAAAGTGTATCGCATAATGCTTGATAGGGTCTCAGAAAGACTTACGGAAAGATCTGCTAGACAAAGGTGAGGCGGGGTGTTGTGAGTGTTATGCTAGATCAATGAAGAAAAACGTTTGCCTGTGAGCAAGCCTTTAGTTTCGAAATAGGCAAAAGTTCCTCCAAATTGTAGCAAACGGTTAGTTGGGGGGATTCGGCACGGATTGAAATCAAGTTTGGATTTATGGGGGAAGGGTTGAAAGGCCCTTTGAAAGAAAGCCCACAAGGGCGTCCTCAAGAGTCCTTTGTGTGGTAACACAGGCATGATGGGGTACAAACAGAGAAAGAACAAAGGTATTTTCACAATAACTGAGAAAGGAGAACAATGCAGGATCCAACTCTGATTAGTTGGATCCGAGGCAAACTATCCAAGGGGCGTGTTGCAAGGCACAGAAATCTTGGATATCGTGATAGAATTCGAAACGAAGAGCATCCATTTCCTTTTGCATGGTACCTGCCCGATATGTTATACACATTAATAGTCTTGTAATAGGTAGAAGATGTAGAAGCCTCTCCTGAACTCCTTCGTGTCGATTTTGGCCCAATGCGCAATTTGTCCATGTTTCCTGCTTCAGTCAACTGCAATATAGTATCCATGAATTCGGTCGTCGTATCGATCAGCAAATCGCTCCATGATTGTCTCAATGTCTCAATGTGCCCCATCTGCATGCAGAATGGCATGGCTTCTCCCGTGCAGACTTCCAGCAACACGATCTGAAAGAGCCTTAGCGTCGAAACCACTAGTTCTTCGTCTCCCGCTTCGTCTTGGGGTTGCCTTGACACTTTGTTCCTCCCTGGCCTCTTCTTCTAGTACTCTGACACCGCTGTTGACGTTGTCATCCAGGACCTGCCTCTGACTAGATGCAATTTGCTGCTTTGCTTTCTTCATGTCAAGCTCTGGAGAGTTTACTACAGAAGCCTCCTGCTGAGAGATAGAGTCGGCGTCGACTTTCTTCTGAGCAGCAATCCTATCACGCTGATACCGAGCTGAGATATCACCTCCAGTCCATGCAGTACCCAAGAATGCGTCCCAGAAGGTGAAGAACGGTTGGGAAAAATTGGTCTTGATGCCCCAACTCTGATGATGAATATCATGATATGCAGCATTGTTGGAACTGATATGCTGAATAGGATCCCATGGAAAAGCATATCCACAATGATCATCAACAGTTTTGATGGTTGAGCAAGTGAAAAACCACATTCCTTGCCTGACGGTCATTCCCGTAACCAGATAAGCCAGCCCGGTACCAAGAGTATCCAAAAGAAATCCCTCCACGGGGTGATTATACAATGCTCCGAAGGCATAGGGGACGTAGAGACGGTGGTGGCGGGAATGAAGAGTAGTGTACAGCCATTTGTTCATGTGCATGGCGCGGTGGAGGAAGTATTGCCATGTATCAACCATAAGGATTGCTAGAAGGAACTGAATGAATGGAACCCCGGCCCAGTAGATTGCTTTGGCTACAAACAGTTCCCAGGGAGCAACTGTTTGCGTGGGATAGATACCTCCAGCCAAAGCACTGGCAAGCTGAGGGCATGTGCTGACTTTGTTTGACAGATGTAGGGCGTCGACACCGAGGGCCGCGAGAAGAGGGGGGATGTAGGATTGGGCAAGGCGAAGGCGCTGGGCCCAGACTGCAACATCGTAGTCTTCTTTGCCTACAGTCTCAATAGGGTCAAAGTGTGCAAGAAGTAATCCAAACGCGGTTTGAATGATCTGTTGGAAGACAACGTCTCGAACGACTTCATATCTTGTGACATGATTTCGCTTGAGGACTTCAGCCGGGGTGTGCAGTCGATACTGCGCAAATAAATCATAGGTGTCGAGGGCATGAAAGAAGATTGAGACGACCCAGTACGCGACGACTGGAGCCAGGAGTTGAAGGAGGGGATCGGAAATGCCAGGGATCAATGAAGGGCGAGGGGTCAAGGTATAGGAGGGCAGTGGAAAAATTGTAGTTTTATTCGCCATGGTGTTTGACCATGCAGTAAGTGAGTGGTTCGAAAAGAGAGCGAGGGTGGTACCGCAAGGAATGTAAGGAAAGGAAGGAAAGTCGAGAGGAAGTATTGAATTGTTGGCCGGGTGGCTCGGAACTGATGATTTAAGGAGTGACAAAAACGTGGAAGGCGGGTAGACAGAAGGTAGTAGTTCTCCTCTACCCTAATGTTTGACGGTGGAATTAAAGAGAGCAAGAAGGTGGAGAGACCTCGATTAGAAAGGGACTCGTGGTAAGGAGTACGAAAGAAGAGAAAGGGGAGAGATTGGAAGGGCGAGATTGAGTGATATTGGATGGAGAGAGTACGGAGTACGGAGTACGAATGCGAGTTGGTATAGAACAACCACCACCTCTTGTTCTTCTTCTACTACTGGGACCACAAATCGAGCACTAGACTGGACTAATAACTTGGTATGTCACTACGAGCAAGCAATTCGGATGATTCAAGCCTGCTGTATGAGTGAATTTGCCACCATGCAGGCCTGACACTTCTTCAATGTTGACCAGCAGCTGCAGGCGCAGGGCTGAGCGACGGGAGTGACGGGGGGGGCGAACTGGAGTTGGTAAGGCCACTGCGAACTCCGATCACGGATTTCCTCCTCAAATCTCCTGCCATTCATCTTTGTGGGCCTCGCAAGACATGATGGACCCTGGAATGCGAAATAATACGAGCCGAACCAATTGCCTGACAAAGAGTAGCACAGACCACATTCGAACCACGTGACTAGATGTCCGTTTTCAGTCACGTGGAGGCGGGATTATCACGTGTATGCCAAGTTAACGCTAATACACATCAGGACTAATCACTTTCCACCACTAGCAAAAGTTCTCGAATCTTTCCTCCACATTTTGGATTCACCCCTCCAGCAGGCCTGCGCTCGTCGTCTCTTTCACGCATTTTCCCCCTTCGGGTCGCATCATTTTCTCCTACCTCTCCCCTTCGCTCCGCTATTAACCTCAGAGCTTAGTCTTCAACATGATCATCTACAAGGTAAGGAATCCAAGCGGCGCCTTTCGAGGAACCCCTCTCGTTCACATACCCCGCCATGGACGGCAGTTTCCTAACTTTTTCGAACAGGACATCTTGAGCGATGATGAGATTATCTCGGACACCCTCAAGATCATTGATACCAACAATGGGCTCTGGGAAGTCGACGGAAAGATGGTGAAGAAGGGTGCAGAGAGCTTCGGTCAGTCATGCCCAATTCACAAGCAAAGTAGACAAGTTTGTGTTCCTGCTCACAGTTCATTCCAGTTCTCGCCGGTGCCAACCCGTCCGCCGAAGGTGAAGATGCCGATGAGGGTGAAGATGCGGGAGATAATGCCCCTGTCCTCGACATTGCCGACCAATTTCGACTCCAGAAGATTGAGGGTGGCATGTCGAAGAAGGCTTACCAGGCTGAACTCAAGAGTATGGTCTTCACACCCACAAGAAATCGAGATGAACAAGCTAACCGTATGGCGCAGAGTACATGAAAGCCTTGGTGGAGAAATTCAAGGAGGACGGAAAGTCGGCGGAAGAAATCAAGGCATTCCAAACTGACGCCGCCGCCGCCGCCAAAAAGATTCTAGGAAACTGGGAAAACTATGATGTCTACCAGGGAGAGTCCATGAACGAGAATGGCATGTACGTGCTAGTCGACTTCCGTGAGGATGGCATGACTCCATATGCCACGGTCTGGAAGGCAGGATTGAAGGAGTACAAGGTGTAAGGGCACCACAAACCTCTCCGCCCACATACGCCTAGATAACCGGCACGACTTCATGAAATTTGATGAAACTCACTTGAAGTCCGGCCTCAGTGGTGGCTTGTTGACAGTGATACATACCAAGAAGCATGATAGACATTGCAACCTTGACCCTATACATGCAGGTGGCTACAGATGGATACCAGCATGCGTTTGTTCCATTCGATTTCTGATGCCGCCTGGATTTACCAAATGTGAATGATGACAACTTGAACTCAATGCGATGTTTGGACGCTTGCCCATCCTTCGAGGCTGTTCAGCGTACTATTGTACTCCGTACGCCGTACGACCACTAGTGGCTGGTGATGGTGAGCTGATTCTATCTGGCTCAAAAGCTAAGCCGCTTTAAGCGCTTGATCCTTCTACCGGCGCTACTCCTGCCACAACACGAGCCTCACGGGGCAGGCACCCACCCATCCACCAGTAGTGACGGTGCCGAGGGGAAGCCACGGCTGGAGAAACTCCAACTCAATTGTGCAGGAGCGATCGTTGCTGCTCTGATGCTCTTGTGCTCTTGTGCTCAGACTTTCCTCAAATCTTGTCTTTCGTGAAATCCAACTCAACTCTATCTGCACTTCGAATTTATCTCGACGCTTCTCCCCGTGAGACTGCTGACGCTCTCTGCGCAGCCTACTTGCTCTTCCCATGTCCCAATAATTTCGAGGCCCCTCGCTGCCTATCATGGCTGTCTTTCTTCGCAGTGTATTGTTTTGCTTGAGTCTCATTTCCCTCGCCTTCTCCATCCCAACCGCCGACTCCACACAACAATCCTCTCTAAGACCCAATGATCCTTACTCTGTCAAAGAGCAGGCTTTTGGGCCCTTCCGCAAGATACGCGATTCCATAATCGAGAGGATTTGGTCAATACCGTCCAAACCTGCTTCTCACTCCTCCACCTCGACTTCTCCAAGAACCCCCGACTACTTTCGCGCCCGGTATGGCAATGATGTGGTTCTACGATTCCAGCTGAGAACCGAAGATGATGCCAAAGCTCTCATTCAAGCCGCAGATATTCTGTTTCTCGACATATGGGAAGGCACCAATCAATGGGTAGACATTCGGGTCGCCAAAGACATTGTCCCTTCCTTCGTTGGACTTCTACCTGCCTCTCTCCACAACTCTTATACTCCTTTGATGCACGACCTTGCACGCGCTGTCTATGACACGTACCCAGTCTCGCCTTCTTCTGAGGAAAATACCCCCTGGTCTGGTCCAATTACCTACCACAACTGGAGAGCTAGCCCACAGCCCCCCCAGGATATCTTTTTCCATGACTACCAGCCATTGTCAGTAATCTACCCGTGGCTTAGACTAATTGCCTCTCTATTTCCCACACATGCAAGTTTGTTCACTATCGGCAAGTCAGCAGAAGGTCGAGATATCCCTGCCCTCCGGATTGGTACTCAACGAGACTACACTGAAGGCAACGACCACACTACCCGCCATACACTGGTCATATCTGGCGGCTCTCATGCCCGCGAATGGATTTCTGTCTCAACCGCTGCCTACATCGCTTATAGTCTCGTTACTAGATACGGACACCCACAATTCCCGCATGTCACCAAACTGCTCGACCATTTCGACCTGGTTTTCCTTCCTATTGTCAATCCCGATGGCTACGAGTATACCTGGACCACTGACCGACTTTGGCGCAAAAACCGGCAAACCACCGATATCACTTTTTGTCCCGGCGTTGACATTGACCGCTCATTCGCATTTGGATGGAATGGTCATGATGGTCGAGATAATGCTTGTAGTGATGATTATGCCGGAACTGACCCACTCGCTGCACCCGAAGCTCGAGTTCTGACAGAATGGGCTCGCAATGAGACTCAGAACAACAACGTCACTTTTGACGCTTATATTGACCTTCATTCCTATTCGCAAGAAGTCCTCTACCCCTACAGTTACACTTGCGATGTGGAGCCTCCCAATCTTGAGGATCTCGAAGAAGTTGCCATGGGACTTGCCAAGTCATTTCGCTTGACTAACGGCCACTATTATGGTGTCGAAAGTGCATGTGAGGGAAGTATTACTTTCCAAGACCAGAACAAGAACATCAGGATACAGACGGATTCACAAGGTGGCTCTGCCTTGGATTTCTTCTACCACGACCTTGATGTGAAATTTGCCTATCAAATCAAGCTCCGAGATACTGGCACCTATGGATTTTTGTTGCCACGATCACAGATTGTACCCACTGGAGAAGAAGCATACGAGGCCGTGGTGGGTCTGGGCAGGTGGTTGTTAGGCAATCACGGCATCGAAAGCATCCACGACAGGGAATCTCTCTGGGGCGTGGAAACCAGTCCCACTCTTGCCCAAAAGACAAAGGTGGCCCAGAAAAGTCCGGCGGAGAGTCCTGAATTTGATGACGATGAATTCGATGACCAGGCAGCCTTTGAGTTGAGGAGGAGGAGGAGACGATAAATGATTATATTATGCTGAAAACGCCTTTCCAAAGCGAACTTCAGATTGACACGGAGTATGCAGGCGTCACCTACTCAGTATCGGCGGCTTGATGTGAAACGATTGTATAGTAACAATGCATATTCAATGGCCTATCGTGCCCTACCACCCAGTTTTCGTCATTGCTTATGCTCCCCTCATCTTATTCTTAGACTGGCGATGGAGCGTCAAGCATGGCTCCAACTATTTTTGATATTGCTGTCCACAAGGCTAGCCGACCAAAGTGCTGCTGGCACCCACCATTCTCCTGCCGTATTCATGAATCAGCCACATGTGGTGGCCGAGTTTGATTGGAAGCCACCAATGACCCCCATCCATCCGCCTTTTCTAGGCTGACCTCCATGAGATGCAAGAACGCCTTGTGGATGGGCACTGCCCGGGCTGTGGTGAAAATCTATCTCGTGCACCGACAGATTCATGTTCAGATCATTCTTCAGAACCTCAAATACACGCCCATCCTAAAGCCTGAAGCATTTGTATTCGACTTCAAGACACTAGTACTCATATTCAGAAAACTTCCCCAAAGCTTTCAAGCCTGGATTATCGATATAGTCCGATTCCATCTCGGATTTGTTCCAGCCTCAATCACTCGCACTGGAGCCCTCGACCAGAATTATCAGTTATCCAGACCAACAGATCACGCCTACCATCACCGTTCAGCACGCAATCATATCGCTCTCCTGACAGCCTGTCTGCCTTCGACAAATGCCACGATCTATACATATTCCACTATCTCCCTCATTTCTACCTGTTGCGTAGGACGAGTTATGGCCGAAATATTGGGAATTGTGGCAGGGGGTGCTGGTCTCGCATCTCTCGCAATACAAATCCTCGACGATGTTCAGAAGATCAGGGAGCTATACGCAGCCATTCGAGATGCGCCGTGCGAATTTAAATCACTCTTAGATGAGATGGAGTTGTTTTGCATGGTCCTATCTGTGTTCGTAAGAGAGAGCGAACAAGTCCAGTCCAACTATGAGATTGCTACAGCACAAAAGCAAGTTATTCTACACTGTCAAAGCCTTCACGACGAATTGCGGTCCATCCTCACACAACTAACGATTCCTCTCCTTGGCCGCCACCGGGCGATCTCGTGGATCTCCATAAAATCTGTTTTCCATAGGCGGAAAATTGATCAGATGCTAATGAAGTTGGAGCGAGCGAAGTCTACCCTAGTACTTGCTCGACTGTATGTTTCTCTATCAACCATAGAAGATAACTAACACCTTTTAGGCTTAATTTAACGCCTCAGCACTTTCTCCAGCAACCCTGTGAGCATACAGAGGCTGATGTAGTGCCCTACATCGATGAAAAAACCAAAACCCGACTGAACCGCGCGCGTAAGTGGCCCTCAGCTTCAATGGACTCGTCGTACTCTATTGGAGTAGGTACATTGACGATTGGCTACATCAAGTCTCGTTCAGTTGAGGAAGATGATGCTGTCATCACACGATTTGTATTTTCTCCCCGTATCCTAGACTGGGCTATGGCGGCGACCTTCCGAAAACAGGATGGCATTTTCAATATAACACTCCAGCCAATGCGCCTGGTGAAGATCAACGCTCCCATCTTCAGGGCATGCGCACTAGGAGATACAGAAGCTGTGACAAATTTAATCGGCACTTGAAAGGCGTCGCCTTTCGACACAACTTTCGACGGCATCACTCCCTTAGCTGTATGTATTTTCTTCTGTGATTTTATTTTCCATACTTTCCATTCCTCGTTTGGTTTGGCTCTAATCGTATACAAGGTTGCAGCTGCATGGCTTCAACCAGAGATATGTAGGAAGTTGATTGACCTTGGGGCAGATGTATCAGTCTATTGTGAGGAAACAACTGCCCCCGGTCGCTATCAATGGTGAGTTCACAATATTGGCATTTGCAGTTTAGTTGAGCAGTATTTACGATGGTGTTGAATCGACCGGACTTTGAGTGCTCGCGCTACTGCTAACTAATCCCAGGACCCCCCTGGCACTCGCGTGCAAGACGAAGGAGAGCAACAAGATAAAAGAAGCAGTATGCCAAGACCAATCTTCCTTGGACGGGAGCTTTGACAATATACGGTGCAATATGGGAAACTTGGAAGACACCTTACGCGTGTTAGTGGAACATAGAAAGGCAGAGATCGAACAAAGCGTGGGCATCCCATCCCACAACCCTTGTCCAATGACTGCACTGCATTGGTTCGTCGGCCCGCTGGAAGCATTCTGCTGGCTTTCTTCAGAAGATAAAATCAATCTAATCGATACCGGCTTGCAAGAACTTTATACGTCTGCCGCCATGGTACAGTCTACTCAACAGGTGCAGCCTGTTAAATTTTTAATAAGCAAGCTTTGGGGCCTTGGCCAACTCGTTACGACAACATTCTGGGGTCGGACAATGCTTGATTGTTGTATCTTTCTACTGGTGTGCGGCCTATTCGTTCAAAACGACCAACAGCAATGTTTTGACATCATGAAACAGCTCTTGGATGCGGGTGCGAACATTCACAATTCATCTGAAGCTATAGCGACACCACTCACGTCTTGGGCCTATGTTTCCGTAGATAAGTACATTGAAGAATTAGATTCTGATGCTTGGACGTTTTCAGATATTGCAACAAAATACACAAAGAACCTAAGAGCCTGGGCTGATTTTGTGAAGCAAAGGGGACAAGATTTGGACGAGTATGCAAAAATGGAAAAGGAACACGGTCTCAACAATTGGAAATTTTGTTGGGGTGAAGACATTGAAGACATCTAGAACGAATACCTGTCGAACTTCCTTGTACTTGTCAGGATATTCCTCAACGTCAACAGAAAGGAAGGGAGATTGCGGATCAGAGTCGTGTACGCTACGAAGGAGCGCTGCATAAGTATGCCAGGAGGGTGGCCTGAAGGGGTGGACGAAAAGTCACAGCAGCAGGGCTCATCATCTGACGATGGCGACGATGAAGACGGTTGGACTCTTCACTACCCGGATGTGGATGACGACTTGTCGGAATTCGACTACTGGGAGGACGAGGATAACGAGGAGCGGCCTTCTCCTTGCAGAGACCATGACGAGCATGAGGGTGATGATGAAGAACACGAGCATAGTGATCGAGAGGAGAGCGACAACAGCGGCGACGGCGTCGACGGCGTCAGAGAGGGCGCGCAATGTGGAACCGATATTTAATGGCGAAGAACCTCGTGGTGCGAACAACAGTGGAACAGACGCGTTGATCAGAAAGCCCTTCACCCACCCCATCCGGATGCTACTGCGAGCTACAACGACACATGGGGACTAGTAAAAACCCCTATTTTCATCCTATCTGATGATGTATGTATTTATGGACTGGTCCGACTGGAGTCTTTTGTTACCATCGACAGAAGCAAGAACAGTGCGTGAGGTGGACGAGACGGCGATTCGCGATGACAATGGGGACGAAATCCCACAGACCATGATTGCATCCGCCGGCCAAGTATGCATATTTATCTATATCTCAATTTCCCCGACCCAATTTTCTCCTGAAGATACCTTGTGTCAACCAGCAAAAGAACTTTGGGTTGAGTGAAGGTTGCCGGGTAAAACCACTTGGGCCAAGTAGCTTCTCGATTCCATTCATACATACATGATTCAAATCTTCCTTTTATATATTTATTTTCCATACCTCGATGAAAATCAGTGCCCGTCTCTATATCTATATATGGCATGATGCTCACAGACCCGGCGTGATTGGACCGTTTGATTCGTCGCCGTTGACTAAGGCCTCTAGTTCCAACTTCCAACTGACGTAGGCTCACTCCCTTCCCAACTTACAGATAGGTATACTAGGTGCCATCTGCGGATAACATGCCTTCCAGCCAATGCCTTATCGTACCATACTATATCAACCCATCGCGATCCATGCCCAACTTTGTCCTAGCGAATTCAGCCCATACCCGATTATAGGGGGGGCCTTTATTTGTAAAGGGGAAAAGGAATAGTAGGACATATCTTCCATGTACTAACTAACTACTATAGGCATATCAATACCCCGGTCATCCATCCGTCAATCCATTGGACAGGGCGTCGGACCGCAATTAAGAATATAAGTACTCCGTAGCCTCAGCATCTGCCCCTCCCCACACTGTCAAATCTGAGTAACTAGTACCCCAAGAGACTCACATGGCCATCTCCCTGCGCAGCACACGCGAGTACCATACGGTGGGGATGGTACGCGGTGGCGACGATGGGACTTTGATATCCTCTACCGCTGAGACTTCCACCAACGACTTGCGCGATACGGCTGGCCAAGGGTTCAAAAATACCTAAGGGATCACCGTTCGTGTTGAAGCTGCGCACCTCGTGGCGGTCTGTGCCGACGGCGATCACAGGGGCATGCTCGTGCACGGAAAGACTGCGTAGGAGGGTCTTGGATGACGAAGTCGTGGTTGGTGTCGATGTACCATCCTGGGATTGCTGCTGGCCTTGTCCCGAGAGCGTACTGCCTGAAGGTCCCGTTGCATTGAGAGTTAGAACAGCCTTGTCGTTTCTCAAATCCCAAAGCTTGACCTCGCCGTTGCGACTGGCAGAGACAAGTTCCCTCACACCACCCCGCTGCATATGTATATTGGTGACCCACTGTCGGTGCTCACGCCAGATCTTGACCATTGCCGTGCGTGGATTGAGGCGTTGGTCGAATACACGAACCACACCGTCCCCAAAGCCGGCTATAAAGATCTGGCCAGCAACTTGGTCAGATGTCAGGCTGGTGACACAGCTGCTACTCCGTGCAGGAATATCCCCGACGCAAAGTTCTGTAGCTGCATTCCAAACTTTGATCACCTTAACATCTCCTGCGACGAGTGCCTTCCCTTGACCTTGTTGCCAATCGAACACTAAACCTGCATTTTTGTTGCTGGGAATTAATTCTGTCAATGCGCGGAACGCCGTGATTACTTTGACATCAGCTCCACTTTGGTAGCCACGGTATACTTTCAGAACACCATCTGAACTACCAACCATAAGTAGTGGTTGGTCATCTTCATTCATGAATTTCGCATCGTTGATCCGACTTCCGGTAGGATTACCATTGCTGAATCGATTGAGCTGTTCATTCTTTTGGAAATCCCAGATTGTGATAATATCTTTGTCATCTGCGACAGCCAGGTGATCATCAAATTGATGAAACGTCATCTTGGTTGGCTGGCTCTGGTTGTTGATAAGTCCCTCCAATCGTGTCCACCTCGAACTCCCTGCTTTGCCTTTCAATGGTTGATTGTCTGCAATGATATGCTCGTTGCGCGTGCGTCGCCACAAACGAGAATTATAGTCCGCGGAACCCGGCTCATCGGGATCGTTAGGTCGCATTTGCGGTTCACGGAAATATTCTGTCGACCATTCCAGCAAAGAACTTTGAAGGGGAATCGTAGGTGGTTTTGTAGGATCTAACGGTGTGAAACCAGCCGATGTTGGTAAATATCCTGCTTGATACGCACCAGGAGTACTGCTGGCGTTCATTGTGTCGGGTGGACGACTCCATTCGGGGGGCAATCGGTTACGGGGTGTGTTGAGAGGCTGAACAGGCTCCCTTTTCTTGGTGGGAGACGTTTGCGGTGGTGTTTCTCTAGTTGGACTGTCCGACGGAGAACCAAATGCTAGATTTCGCAGTGAACTACCAGCTCGTTTGAGACTCAGTGACAAATAACTCTGTTGTTTCTGGAGTTGTGGAGGGGTCGTCGTACTAGATTGTCGATCAATGGCTCGAAGGGAATCTCTTGATGGCACTTTCTTGAGATGAGCCTCCTCTTTCTTCGAAAATTTTAGAAGCTCATCAATCACAGCCAGAGCCATGTGGCTCAAGGGAGAGTTGATGAGGCTTTCGTGGACTTGATCCACGATTAACGAAGCATTTCTGGCAATCTCTGGGTGAGGGTCAACAGAGAGAATTAGAATTTGTACCCAAATCGATCCATAGATTGTATTCGATGAGATAGGAGTTGTGCTGACGTTGTTACGGGGGTCAAAAACACTTGGCTCCGTCTCTTTATAAGGATGTTTTTCTCTTTCCTCCACAAGCTGCTCATACGCAACTACCATGAATTTGTTCTCATAGCGCTTGACGAAGGTCGAGAGGAATACAACTAGCTCTTTCCGTACCAAAGTGCTCCCATCTGATGTCATGAACAGGACTGAAGATGCAATGCCTTCTTCGATCTGAGAGACCTGGTCAGTGAGATCAGGAATACCGAGGAAATTCGTCAGAGCATGCAGCATGGCTGCTCGAACCTCTGGCACGGGGTCAAGAGATAATTCGCACAGTCGAGCATGAGCTGAACATCTGATACCCATCCACTTTGCATCTGCATATTCACACCAAAGCATACTCAGGCACAAGCAAGACCATTGTCTGAGCAAAGGGTTCTCGGGTTCTAACATATTGAGAAGACAGGCGTTGAAGAGTTCTGGCAGTAGACATACAGTCTGACCCGGAGGATATTTCTTGCAAAATGTAGCCACAATGAATGCACACATAGCTCGGTGCTCACTAGCATTACCGACAGGGATATCAGATCGAGGGCTCATGATAGAGATGAAATAGTGGATGCCGTTGTCCTTGAGCAAATCGCTTTGTACTGTATAATCCACCGCCATTATGCGAGCCCAGATGAAGACCATTACAGGTTTTAGTTCCAATGAGGCTGCTTGGAGAAGCTTCACCACATAAGGGAAGATCCCAATGCTCAGGGCCAGATGAACTGCCCAAGGTCCAAGGTCCAGAAATTTGCTGAGCAAAATCAATGCCCTTAATCGATGCACCTGACTAAGGAGAACCTGAAGAACAATAGGGAGTTGATCTGGAGCATGGTCTTCGGTTGGGCCAGAGCTAAGATACACCTCGAAGGCAGTGAGTTGCTCAGAGAAGAAGGTAGAGTGCTGATATTCGTAAACACGCTTGCCTTCTTCTGCCTCTCGCAACATCGGAAGTTGTGACATAACCATCTCAACAGCTAGATCCCAGCTCTGCCATAGTGGATGCCGATGTGTTTCCGGAAGAGCTGGTGATGACATTGGATGACAGTTATTTGCTCGCATGATTCGTTCACTGAGAAGAAAATTGCGGAAAAGCGCTGCAACCATCAGATCTTGACGGAACAACTTTTTAAATAACGGTCGAGGAAGAATATTCCACGCAATTGTGTCGGTTATTGCTGTGAAAATCCAATTTAACTCGCCTAGAGGGCTTCTGCGATCTTGAAGGCGTCCAGGGAGAGGAATCTTCCCATCCTCCAAAAGTGGGTTACCAGGAAGGGGATTCTGTAGTACGAAATATCGGGTTGCAATATCGATTGGTGTAGTCAGACAACATGTGAACAAATCGGCGGGAAGGTCAGGATTTGTTGGAAGCATCTCGGTTCTACCGCAAGCAGCCAACTGGATACAGTCTCCATAATTTTGGATGGGAGCGTTGGGATCGCGCTTGTTAAGTTCCTCGTTCTCTTTGTCGTGTTTGGCGAGGAAGGTATCGAAATTGTGTACGATATTTCCCGCATGAGAGACATCATATACGAACAGGCTTGGGCCTCCTAACCATGATTGCAAATCGTAGATGCCAACTGGAATGTACTGGGTATAAGTTTTGTTAAATACCCAAATTTCACCAGAAGCGGTGGGGAGTGGGACACCGTGGCCGTTGTAGTGGAAGAGGATTCTCTCATCTTTCGCATTACGTCGGAGGGAGACACAAAACCGCTTCGTTTCATCGATTGAAGGATCCAGGTATTGCTTATATCTTGTTCGCAAACTCAATGATTCGTATTGATCTTGCAACCGCTTCCCGATTTGCTCTATGGTTTTGGGGGTTCCGCCACTGTTACTTGTTGGGTCGAGCCATGCTTCAAGCTTTGCAGTGGGGTTTGTCTTTATCACATCGGGAGGATCCACGCCGATATTGAGGCAGATTGCTAGGGCAGCAGAAACGGTTTTCATGCGATCTTTCATACGCCAGTCCACACTAGGGAAGCCCTTGGACTCCTCCGATTGTGATCCATTGCTTTCGTGGCGCTTCTCAGTATAATACATATAAAATGTTGCATGGAGTAAAGAAAGGTATTCGTTAGAGGAGTATTCGTCCTCCCAGCCATGTCTGATTTGGGCGAGTTTGTCGTCTGAAGGGGGTTCCGCCAGACCGTCTTTACGTCGTGGCCCAAAATCACTCTTGGTACGGGGCAATAGGGCGGGCTTTGCAGTAAGATAATCTTGCGTTTCTTGAGGGATAATCCGTCGTGAGGAATAATCATTCGGCTGTCCCAGCTGGATGCCATTGAACTGGGGAGGCTGCTTGACCCCAGAACTTGAGTGTGCTCTTGTGATATCATCCGCCATGTCCCTAGATTGTATTGCCTGATCCTCTCCCTGTATGGCCGGCTGTGTGGCAGGCCGAGGTCTGTCGACATCGCGTCGCTTGGGATCTGAGTGTCCGTTCATCGTGGCCATTCTGATCTTTCGTGGTATTCCTTGAGCATTTCCCGCCTAGAGAGAACTTGGAAATATCCAGAAAGACATTTGGCGCAGGGAGCACAGCAAACTCTTGGCGGCGATCAATAAGAGAGGGGATGATCGTAGGTGGTGTTGTCAGTCTGGTGTGTCACTTTCAGTTGAGAGCTGCGTCTGAGGTGTTTCTGAGTTGTGTGTCTTGCGTGTTGAGGGAAAAGACGAGGGTGGCCGGCAAATCAAGAGATAGGGAGAGACTGATACAATCACTAGCTCTGCATGGTCGAGTAATTGAGTAGAAGACGGTGTGACGAAAGTTGTGACCTGGACCGAGACTGAGCTGGCAGCTGGCACATACCAAGGCGAGAGGCAGCCGTCGATGCCTTCCAAAAAGTCATGCGGGGAATCTAAAGAGGAAATCCAAAGACAGGCAGGAAGAAAGCAGGGAGTAGCATCCTTAGCGGAATCACGTGATTTGGGACTTTTAGCGAGGCTGAGATCACAAGGCTACTAATTAGTCAACTACATACATATAATATACTCGTATAGTACACACCTGACAGCAATAATTACTCCGTACCCCAATGAGTGCAATACCCGTAACTCATCAGTAGCAATAAACACTACATCCTGAACCTTAAGTAGTAGCAAAGGCAAAATAAATCAAGAGAGATAAGTAGTCTCTGCCTGTACTGGTAATACATTTCATTTGAGCTGTTTCTCCTCGCCCCAAGTAGCAGGAAGGGTGTACTAAATAAGCTATAGCTATGGCTTCAGGGCTCAGCTCAGTCTCGTTATTTTCCTGTCTCATCGCCCATCTCGCATTCTTGTAAGTAACTCCCACGATTACTACCACCGTTGAGCGAGAGGGTTTCTTTGATTATCAGAGCCATATCATTCCCTCATTCGGCCCCTTCTCTTGAAAAAGGTTGTATTCAGGGGAAGAAGATGCCACTCCCAGAAAAGAATGCCAATGAGTACAGTCCGTGGATGGTAGTAGTAGGGTAGAGAACGAAAACATAGGGAATGAAGAATGAAAATCGACGGTTGAGAAATTGAAAATCTGCTCAGAACGAACACCCATCAAAAACACCATGTCATAAAAAGCCATCTTTCACATTTCCATGGCATTCCCAAGAACGATCCTCCGTACAATTACACCGCTGGTGTCCTCTTTGCTGTCTTCTCTTCCTCCTCTAGACGTCTTCTCCAATCCGCCAAACTGTCACTGAGCTCAGCTCCATGAGATTCGGTGGTTGGAGTCCTTTCTGAATCGAATTGTGTACTGAGCCGATAATTGCTCCGGCTTGTGTTTTCCCACTGTGACCTCAGTGTCTCCAATTCTGAGGCCAAATTGTCCAAGGCTACAGAGCCACGCTCGTCCCGAGATAGCGTATCATCATTGACCGAAGCATCAGTCAGAGTTGAAGTGCTCTCATCCCGATTGTGGTTGACACCGTTGATGCCATGTGGTAAGGGCTGTAGCTGTGACTGTCGTCGATAATTGCCCACAGATTGGCCCACTTGATCCAAAAGCATAGTGACTCTTTGCTCAGCTTCTTCTGCCCGTTGCTCCAGCATCGAGTTCTCGGCTTTGAGCTGTTCTAATTCTTTGGCAATTCGTTGAGCGTTGCGTGTGAGTTCTGCATGACTGTTTGCTTGTTGTTCTCGTTGAGCTTGAATAGTGGTCAGCTCACTTCGTAGTTTGGCAATGTTCGATTCTAGGAGGGCCACATGTTGACCTGTCTGTGCCTTCATCTCGTCAATTGAAGCCTGTAATTGGTTTCGCTCAACTGCCCACGCCGAGTTCTCTCCCTCCGATGCTGCCGAAGGACCACTCTTTGCGCTTTCTAGCTCTGTCGTCAGCTGAGAGTTTTGTTGCTTATATTTGGTAAGCTCTTCTTTCATCTTCTTCAACATCTTCTCGGTACCCTTGACATAGTGCACCGCGGATTGATAATCGGTCTCGAGCTGTTCGAGTTTCTCTTTATAGGTGCTGTCTGCCTCTTGCATTCGAGCTTCGAACTGTGCTTTGGTCTCCTCGTGTGCTTTGATGCTGCTCTGAAGTTGTTGATCGAGCTCCCGAAGACGACTCTGCTCGGGTGTACCGAAGCGAGAGCTTGGAGAATGATCAAAAATAGGAGAGCGTCTCATATCAGAGACATTCATGCCTCTTTCACCGAGAAGATCCTTGAGCGCGCTATGCTGAACGGCCAAAGCACTTGCGTCTCTTTGGTTGATCTCAAGATTTGCACGAGCCTCTCGTGCTTCTTGTTGGTGATTTTGAGCATCTCTTAAAGCTGCCTGCAGTTGGCGACGAATCTGAAGACCTTCACGACTTGTCTGTTCTTGGTATGCCTCAAGACCTGCAATTCGTTCCTCTGCATTGCGAAGTTTTTGAGACGCGGTATCGGCAGCCTCTTGATTGCGCTTTGCAAGCTGTGACGACTGTTCCGCGGATTCTCGTAGCGCGGCCATCTTCTCTTCAACGAGAGAGTCGGTCGAGGACGAGTTTTGACTGGAAATCTTGGCTAGACCTGCAAGCAAGGCAGTGCGATGTGTTGAGGCTTCCTTTGCATTGGTCTCTGCAAGCTCCTCAGCATCTCTGAGCCGCTTAGATGTATGCTCCAACTCGTTGGTGCGCTCTTCGTGTTCGGCTCTAAGTCGGATGAGCTTTCTCTCTGCTGCTTCTCGTTGCCGACGCTCTTCTTCAATCTGTCGTTCATAAAGAGCAACCTTGCCCGAGGAGGCAGCGACAGCTGCTTCTAATGCAGCCATAGACGCAGTGTGGCTTTGAAGTCGGGAATTCGTCTCCTGATGGTTTCTACTCAAACCACCATGGTCGACACGCAGTGTTCGAAGCTCTTCCTCAATCTCTGTTCGCCGTCCAGCTTCTGCGCGAGCTTCTCTCTGTGCTTCATGAAGTTCTGCGCGTAGGCCTTCAATCTCGGCTGGATTTCTGCCCTTGTTTAGTTCATCGTACCGTTGTTGGAGTGCATCAACAGATTGCTCTGCAAGTTCTTTGGCTCTCTTTTCCGCGCCTAGCTCGTTCAACATGGAGTCCAGTTTGGCTTTGTGTTCTGACTGTGCCGCCAAAGCCAAGGCAAGTCGTCTTGTGAGGTCAGTGAAGCGTTCTTGCTCATCAGTATCACGAGAAGCGTCTGGTTGTGGAGTACTGCGGGTGCTTCCCCCATGAGCAGCAAGTTTGGCCCTGGCGTACGCAGCTTCTGTTACAGCGGCATCACGCTGGTGTTCAACTTCAGCCACCTTTCGAGCCATTGATGATGCTTGTTGTTCCATGGTCTCTTGCATCTTGATAATGTCTCCACGCATAGTCATGAATGCTTCCACCAGAGGCCGGTCATCGTCGGCGACCTGATTGACAGAACGCTCATCGAAAGCTGGACTAGACGAAGTACCACTTTGGAAGCCTTGCTTCCGAGCTAGTGCCAATTCTGAGGCATACCAGGCATTAGTCTTCTTCATGGTTTCTAATTCCTTCAGAAGGGCTTCTTGATGTGCATTCAGTTTAGGAGATCTCGGCTCATCCGGCACACTTCGCAGACTTCGATTGTCCGATTGGGAATCACCATGGTGTCTGCCGGATGAATTGCGGCCAAGTAGTCCATCCTCCGTGCTGTCAATGGAGCTTTGAGCACGCTGTGATCGAAGGGAACGCTGTCGAGCAACTCCGCTGCTCACTAAGGGAGCAGCTTCACCTGCATCCATAGCCATGGCCTTTGCCCGACTGTCGGTTCTTGTAGGAGTTCTTCGACCGTAAGTGCTGGGACTTGCCTCTCTACTGGGGCGAATATTCTCCTTCTGAACATCCCGTACGGCGGCAGACTGTGCAGGTTGGTCGGTGGGTAAATTCCTAATCGAGTCAGGCCCAGCTGAAGGGCCTCTACCATCAGTAGGGCCTGCGTTGTATCTCCCCTTGGCTCCATTGGCTGGCGACTGTACTCCGTTGGCACGTGGGTTGGGGGGTTGTCCTTGAGGAGGAGGCCCAACAGGAGCTTGTGCTACAGAGGCGCGTGGTAGTCGGGAGGCTGAATTGTTCTGAGATGATGGTTCGGGCCGCTGGACCGGGCCACCAGAAAATTGGTCGCGGGTTGTGGACTGCCCTTCCCGGGAGGTGGACCTTATGGGAGGCGCATTGCTCTTAACATCAGTACTGGGTCTTCGGGTGGGACTGATAGGTGCCTTGCCATCTCCAGGTGCATCGTTCGGATAACGGATCTTAGCCGTATCGAGGACATATACCATACTCAGCTCACCCGGGTCACGTGGTGCTGAGCTGGGCTCTCCTGCAAGAACGATGATTTTATCTCGGTAAGCGGTCATGCTGTGCCCAGAACGTGCGGATGGAGATGGACCCATGTTTTGAAAAGTATACCATCTTTTGGAGGGGATGCGAAATGCGGCCAGATCGCCTAGATCGGTCCCCTCTTCAGTACGTCCTCCGAAAATATACATGACATCGTTGACCAAGGCAGCGGAATGGCCCTCTCTTGGAGCGGGAATATAGCCGATACAATCTTGCTGTGTCCAAGCATTCGCGGTGGGACTATAGGTCCAGACATCGTTGAACCACTGTGTGCCGTTGGTACCGCCAAATCTGGCGGTGGTTAGTATTTCACGCTTGTATATTCGCGGCCTTGAACTTACAGGTATAGTTGGTCATTGTAGCTGATGATGGTGTGGTTTGTCCTCGCGGGGGGAGCCTTGCCTGCTTGTGTGGTATTGTTGGTTTCGCTACTGTTGGGAATCAGAAATTCCCATTGATTTACGGGATTCTGCAGCGCGTTCAAGTCAAAGGCTACTAAATCATTGAAGAAATAGCCCTCGACCTGGCCACCAAATATGTAAATTTTCGAGCCTAGGATGTTCAGGGTATGGCCGTATCTTCCCGCAGGCTTTGGACCAGGAGGTGAGGCTCTCGACCATTGGCGTGAGGCTATATTCATCAGACAGTGTTTTCAGGGGAGGGAAAGTAACTCGGCTTACAGGTATTGAGAAGGTAAAGGGTATCGTCAAGGACATCAGAATCGTCCATCTTGGTGTCACCACCATAGACAATATAGGCATTGCCGACCAGTAAACTCGCGTGACCAACTCTAGGTCCTGGGCCTTCAGAAACTGTGGCGATTGGGTAACAGGAAAGATTTCCACCACCAGATTCGACCATCCACAGGTCGCCTCGAACCATTGATCCGTTGATCAAGCCGCCCATTATATAGATGTCGCCATCTTTGGAGGCCACAGCGTTGACAGCTGCACCATAGCGAGGGAAAGGGTTCGACTGGGGGGTAGGGAAATTCAATCGCCTTTGCGACCAAGGGTACAAGGCAGCATTAGGCACTTGGGTTGCAGGAGCACCCAGGTTGGTGGGACGGTTCTGTGGGACAAGTTAGTGTTGCAGGCTTGAATTGAAGGCATGGGATAGAACTCACCCCGGCCTCGGACTCTGATCTCTCGCGACGGGCAAAGCCAGGGCCTGGCGCATTCGCCAATTGAGAGCTCATTGAGGACAATGAGCCGTTGGGGTTGTTTGTATTATTAAGAGGGGGAGGAGAAGTGGTAGAACGTCCGTCAGTGGATTTGTCTATGGAGCCATTCTGGGTGGAAGAAGGGGTACTCCCATCTGAGGTGTGAATATTACGGCTGGCGGGGGGTAGGGAGGAGTTGGCGGAAGGAGGAGCAGGCTGCGCGTTCTTCTTGGACTTGAATAGAAATGCCATGGTCGTCACTACCTTATTTGGCGCAGATATGAGTGAAGCAGCGACACGGTCGGGACCATTCGAACCTCAATGCGTAGAGGTAAGGTTAGGTGAGACGGGCGATATGTGGAATTACGTATAGTACTCGTAGGGACCGACCATGCAGGTGTGGTGCTCAAGAACAATCCATTCTTTACTCCAATCGTACAGAGGTGACCGAGTATAGGGAGAAGGGATAGGCCGAGATGGCGATGCGAAAAGGGCAGGCCGTTGAGGTTGCAGGAAATAGAAAAAAGGGACGGGGTTGAGGTTGTAAAGTTGGTCGGGGCGCAGCTTGATTTCCCAATTGCCAAGGGTAGTCTTATGCAGGAACCAGACTGGAAGTTGAAGTTTGAGGGCAGAAGACAGAGCACAACGCGACTTTGATGATGCCAATGCAGTCTGTGCGGTGAGTGGCCCGAGATTCGACAACGCGCGACAGGAGGAATGGTGATTAACTCGAAGATGAGGTTTACAATTGAAGTTCAAGAATGGAACTTGAAAGACTGGCGACCAAGTCACGGAGAAAGGAGACTCCGCGAGAGAGATAATAGAGTCGATCAGTTTACTCGGTACGGAGTAGTGAGTACCAAGCAGTGGGAGTACGGAGTCAGGCGAAGATCAGGAGAAATTATTCTTGCTGAAAGTAATACTAAGAGCAATAATAACGGGTTGCATATACGGAGTTCGGGTGGCCACACTAACTATATCGCCAACTACTAACCAGTACTTTTCCTACAGGGAGTTGGTTAGTGGGTGCCAGGGCACCCAGGGACGAGGGGCTGCGGCCAACGATCACTCCCGGGGGTCGACCAGGCCACAGCCTTGGGACCGCTGGTCCTGATGTGGGTGGGAGGGGGGGAGGAGTTGCCTTAGGTACCTTTGGTGCGCCTAGGCACTCCCGAGGCAGTTAAGAGAGTGGGAGTCTGCCCCCTAACCACTCCCCCGACAGCACCATCTGTAAAGGAAGAAGAGGGCTCTTCTGCCTCAGTTGAACTTCCTTGACTTTCTTAGTGCCAACAGCCGCTCCATCTTTTGGTGTTTCAGCTCGCCAATATCAGTTAGACTCCCATGGCACTCCCGCTCAAGCGCCCCTCTTTCCCACTCTTTTCCCAGGGATTGCGCCTGCCACAAAGCCTCCCCATCACCTCCCTGTTCTTCTCCTCTCCTGTGAACGCCTGAGGCACCCATGGGCCTGGGAGAGGCAATTGGAGGACGTGCATTCGTCTTCCCCCCTATTAGAGGCTCAACGCCCAAGAAGATTGGATGCCACCTCCAGGCTGTGGCTCGCTGGGCTGTCAGCTGTCACCAGCCCAGGATTCATTCTGCTGATGATTATTATTGTCGTTGTTACTCGCATTATTCCGACCTCCGAGTTGATGCCAGCCACAAAAGACAGAAGGATGTCCACGTGACTCCTGTAATGACGACCGCGAACACCTGACACCTCATCCTTGCCAACCTTGGAACCTAAACAGCCTGGAGGTTGGAACTTGCTCGTCATCGCCTCATCATCATTGGAGAGCTCATACACACCAAAAAGCAGGTACAGTGCATTACCCTATCTCCTCAGTCCAAGTACTCGGTAGGTTCCAAACTGCCCAACGCTGCCGTGAAACAGAGACACCAACCAAAACGATAAGGCAAGTCATAAGTAATCCCCAACACCAACTCACCACATCAACACGACACACACCAAAAACATTCTCTGTCTGAGGTTTCTTACAGCTCGTGTCATTTTCCAGAGCGATAGCCATCTCAGATCTGCGATTCGCTCGCTGGCCTGCTATCAGCTGAACGTACAGTATCCACTTCACCACTTATCTGCCTAGCCTTCGGTCCAGAAATATCAAATCATTGCATCGCATTGCCATCTTATTGCACCCTCCCCGTTTAGTCTCTTATCATTTTCACAATCAATCATGGCGTCGTCAGATCTCAAGGCGTGGATCGCCGGCATGCCCAAAGCCGAGTTACATGTTCACCTAGAAGGTAAGCCAGAAAAACACCCAGAAGCTCAAATCCGGGTGTCGCTATGTTTCATAAGTTCAACGTTTATTTCGAATCTTCACCTTCATCGCTACTTGCTCGGTGCCGAGTAATGTTACTGTAATATGCTATATTCAACTTTATTCATCCTTCTGATCACGCAGCCTCACGCCGCAACCCTACCCCTGCCTCTCCAATACTGTGTACCCCATCCGCAAAAGTCTATGCAATCATCAGAAGATGCATGGCCATCAATGTGGAGGCAGATACTTTCATGCTCCTTCCGTTGAATGATGCGTATCCACGTTTTTCCATAACGTGGGGTGTTCAATGATATGGGATTCCCAATTCTAACCATCCTCCTCCACCAGGTTGCCTGACCCCACAACTGGCACGAAGCCTCGCGGAGCGGAACAACATGCCCGTCCCAGCTTCGGTCGCAACAATGACGCCGTCAGAAGCAGAATCAGGCTACGCATTCCACGACCTGACCTCTTTCCTCGCCATCTACTACCCGAACATGGGGGTGCTCCAAACAGAGCAAGACTTCCGGGACCTAGCGCTAACCTACCTCACGCACGCCCATTCTCAAAACATCAAGCACGTCGAACTCTTCTTCGACCCGCAAGCACATACAGGCCGGGGCATCCCCTTCCCAACCGTTCTACGCGGCTACCGGCTCGGGCTCGTCACCGCGCAGCGCACGCTCGGCATCTCTGCGAGCCTGATCATGTGTTTCCTGCGGGACGCAAGCCCCGAATTCGCCATGGCGACGCTGATGGAAGCCCTGCCGTTCAAGGACAGCATCATCGGCGTGGGGCTTGACTCGGACGAGCGCGACAACCCACCGTCCAAGTTCGCGGCGGTATTCCAGCGCGCCAGCAAGGAGGGCTTCCTGCTGACCGCACACTGCGACATCGACCAGCCCAACACGCTGACCCACATCCGGCAAGCCCTGACCGAGCTGCAAGTCGACCGGCTCGACCACGGGACGAACATCATCGCCGACGAGGCGCTGATCACCATCGCACTCGAAAAGGGCATCGGCCTCACCTGCTGCCCCGTCAGCAACAGCGTGGTCACCCTCGATTTCAAAGGCAAGGAGATCGTCACCCTCCTCCGCCGCGGCCTAAAAGTCACCATCAACAGCGACGACCCGGCGTACTTCCGCGCGTACGCGAACGAGAACATGGAGAAGATGGCGACCGAGACCGATTTGACCCGCAAGGAGCTCGTCCAGCTGCAGCGCAATGCCTTTGCTATCTCGTGGATCTCCACCTGGCGCCGGAATCATTTCCTCGCACTGTTGGATGAGTATGAGCGCGCGACTTTGAGCCCGAATCTACCGAATGGGATTTAATTTTGTTTAATGTTTAATGTTTGCATGTGTTAATTTTGAAGCGACTGTGTCAGTCAGTTAGTTAGAGAAGCGGTAGTGGCGATGTGGAGAGAACGGATGGCTAATCGACAACAACATCAAAAGGGTATCGATGCTATACAAAGGTAGCGAACTATTCTACACTATGATAGGCCAACTATGAACCGTCCGTGTACGCCTTCCCATTCACTTCATTCTCTACCCTTCAACTTTTTTGATGTTGAGGTCAACCTCATCGAAGAAGGTTGCACGGAGCTGGATCATGGCGGCCAGCTCCAGGATAAATTCCTGTAAGATAATGGCGTTGGTAAGAATGTGGCTGACGCTGGCTTGACTTCGAGGCACAGGTTCATCTTGTAGATTGGGTGTCACTGTCCCTGAGTTCTCACTCCCGAGAACAGCGAGTCGAAGATTGCTGGGGCCGGGACTTGACGTCTGCTTGCGTCCTGCCAGCACGGGTAACGACGCTGATGCCTCTTCTGGCACTTGAGTATTCATAAGCGGTACCTGTGTCTTCAGCACCGCTGCTAGGCTGCTCTGCATGCGTAGTGATGCTTCAAGCTGCTTTTCCGTTTCTTTGCTGACTTCTGCTGGTATTGGTGGTCGTTGAGGCGATCGGCCAATTGTATGCTCTGCCAGCGCCATCCGGTGACTGGCTGGCTTGCTAATAGTACTATCGATAGACCCAAATTCCGTCGTCGCGACCGTCCTACCTCTTGGCGTGCTTGGTCTGGACTGCGATTGTGCCGGAGTGCTTGATCGCGATTCATGAGGTTGACTTGTCGCTAAAGTAGTAAGCCGTGTCTGCTCCAAAGGCCGGTTCCTATCCAAGTGGCGTTCTTGCGGCTCTTCCTCCGCGAGATCTATTCTCCGTCGAGCCAGAAGTTGGTCCCACTCCGCAAACTGTGACTTCCATTGCCGAACTTGCTCAATCAGCTCGCTGATGATGAAGGTAATGTTGTATGATGAATTGACCTCCACATGGCCTCTTCCGTCAGTGGGTAAGAGCCATCCAACCAAAGCAAAGTGCTCGCATGCAGTGACAGCGATGATCGCCTCGGTAAGATAAAGGTTGGTGATTGTATCGTTCGCAAAAAAATTGCGTAGTAGAGAGACGATCGCCCCGAAGAGTTTGCAATCACGACCGATTGATAAATCCCGATGGTCCTGGTCAATCTCATCAGGACTATTTGAGAGACAACTGTGTTGCTCAAGGATAATTTGGCTGTCAATCAGAGCACCTTGATACGAGTTATCCATGCCCTCGTATTCAGATATCGCAGTCGCATAATCAAACAATTGGATTAAATTGCTGTTGAATTGATTTATTCCACGCTGGAGCTGTAAATTCGACGCAGGTTCAAGGCGGAAAAGACTCGACAAGACATGACAATGGTGTTTTGAAACGATAACGGAAAGAAGTTTCAAACAGGCGTTAACAGTTTCTGGATGGCTTGATTTCAAACTCATCACCATCAAATCCAGGAGGTTGAAAAGGTTTGGGGAGGGAGTATCGGCAACTTCGGACAGTGCTTTCAAATGGTCTATCGATTTCCTGCGACTGACAGACATCCTTTGCCTTCGGTGGCCCTTTTCTCTTGGTTCAAGCGGCATGTTCATGGAAGCCAAAAGATAGCCCAAGATTCGGTCGACGAGCTGATAATGCTCGAGCGCCTGTAACAGGCGATAAAGATGCGAGATGACTGCAGCCGTAGAACCCCCTTCAACATCAGATGACTCCAGGAGAGACGGGTACAACAGTTGCTGCACGAACAGAACCTGAAAGTGGTCCAACAAAGTATCCCTGACTTCGGCAGATTTACAATGGTTCAACGTATCTTGCCAGAAAGCCAAGTATGAGTAGAATGATTTTGTCTCGTTCTGAGCATCTGGATTGGGACTTGAGATCGAATGCATAGGCTGTGGTTTGTCGGATAGCGCGACGATGGGAATGAACGTTGCGCCAGCGTTCAAGGAACTGGATTGCCTGCTCAGCCTGCTGTAAAGAGCACCTAGACCACTAGCCATTTGTGGTGCTAAATCACTTTCAATCATCCAGGTCTCTAGAGGCTTGAACTTGGAAGCAGTTTCAGTCAAATATAACAAGGCTGTCCTGGCAAAATCGCCTACTGGTCCATCATGATGAACGTATTGCACCAGGACATAAAACAGGGGGAATTGGCTTCTCCTTGACTCATCTGCACTGTTCCGGCCTCGAGTTTTCTCCCGTTCCGGGAAGAACCACGCGGGCAGAATGTCCGGGTCAGATCTTATCTTTGTGGCAATCTCGAAGAGCAATTCGACAAGGTCAGTCTGCAGCCGTTCCTCAACAATGACCTGTCCTCCTATTGTAGCGTAGCACACCAGATCCAGCAGTGATCTCGTGAACAGTTTGCTGTCCAGCAGCCCCTCGGCCTCGCCATTGATGAGGACATGGAAGAGTTGGGCGGATAGACCGATGATTTCTACATCCCTTGAGGAGACGGCGAGCTTTGTAATAATTATGTAGGTCTGACTTGATGCAACATATCTGAGGCAAGAATGAGGAGCTGCTCGGCGGGACTCGTCATGCAAGAGGGATTCGAGACGGTGGAGGAGTTTCGCGGTGTAGGTCAGGGCGGACTCATGCTCTTGTTCGACCTTCCCACTACGCCATGTGTGCTGAAGCGGTCAGCTACTCGTCGCGCAAGTGATGTACACATCACACATCAGCAGACATACCGTCAAAGCATTGCATATGCTTTTGCAGGTTGAAAGCCTTTCGGCAGGGGTGTTGCTCTGCCGCTTGGTTGGGGAGTTGCCGGAGCCTGCGATCAGGCGCGTGAGCTACAAACCAATCCCCGCGTTAGATTATTTGACCTCGCACAGCATGAAGTGGAGGAACATACAAGATCCATAGTTTCTGTATCTGTAGCTGGTGACTCATGTTGTCATATAGCATTGCTTGTATTATCCAAGGTCGGACGGCGCCACAGCAAGGATGGAAACAGAAGGGGAAATGATGGCCTTCTGACACAATAGTGGTGGGCTTGGGGTGGCACCCAGGTGGATGTCGTGTGGATGCCGTGCGGACGGCCGCTCGTCAGGCGAGTCACAAGGCTGTCAGCATTGACATTGCCATCGTTCCTTCCAACATGTTCTTATTTGATGTGCACTTTCCCTCATCTTCACGAGCGCCTTCTAATCTACGATGGCTACCTCGTAACTTGAACGTATTTCGTATTTCGTAGTGACCTAAGGAAAACAACCATTTCCTGAAAGGCGCCAACTTCGACTTGTGGAGGCGGTGTCAAAACATCCAAGCACTAGGCTGACCACAACGAATGACGCAACAGGGAAGGCTGGAGATCTTCACTCTTATATTTCATCATGTCAGCTTCAAACAACAATGCTCAGAGTAGCCGAGTCAACTCAGAGCCAGCCAGACCTCCAGGCAAGAGCAGTGACAGCAGCGGGAAAATGGGAGATTCATTCTACAGCGATAACCATTCGGAACACCATCAATCCACCAATGAGGTCCAACCAGGAAAGACAGCGACAGGACTCTTTTCTGAGCACGGCCATTCTCTTGGTCAAATTCGTCCCATGGCCAAACACTCTGGTTCCTCGGTCGCAACTTTCTTCAATGGTCTATTTACTACCATAATCGGTATCTCGTCTTTGGGGGCAAGCGTCACATTTTCCTATGTTCTCTCCAACAACACGCAGGACCCGCCTTTGGGGAATGCGAGATTCTCAATAATACAAGTCAAGCAATTCCTTGCCATCAGTTGGCTTCTGTTCTTGCTTGCACTAGCATTTGCCTCCTTTGGTTCCACCTTGTTGACCTTCTTCAAGAAACACTGGATGGCCGACTGGGATGGAATCAATGGAAAAACCAGTCAATGGCAGGTTCAAATGTATGCCATCCTCGCGAGTGGTGTTATGGGCAGTTTGATCATCGGTGCTTTTGTTGTGCTCTGTTTGGTTGTGGTGGCTTATTCCCCGACGGTCGGGTGGATCGCGGTTGGGTTCACAGCCTTCTTTGGTCTGTTCATTGCTCTGGCTATCATCAACCAAGCCCCTTGGCCGTGGCGAGACAACACCCCAAGTCGAACATACAGACACCAGACAGCCTGAACCAATTCGAATGATTGGGACGGCAAGGCTCCATTGAGTCAACGCATTTGGTCTTTGAGATGAATAGCCCGGTATGATTCTGTGTATTAAGCTCAGCCGTGAGAAACTGTGCTGTCAGAGAGTTCCAACAAGCGAATGAAATGCTCTGCTGCCGGTATGAGTTGTGTCTTGGGCCGTGGCAGGTAGCTATCTGGGATGGATTGTGAAACCGTCCTAGCCATGGGTTGATAGAATGTTAAGATAAGCTTGTATCCTCATGTGCCTCCAAGCCGACATTTCATCGAGAATGCATGATCTATCAATGCATGCAGGCCTATCCTGCCGCTAAAAAGAATACCACATATAATTCGTATCTCATACAGAAGAAGGAATCGGTTCGACCAAAGAACGGTTTAGAATAATCGTGTACGTTCTCAATCGCTGTCATCACTAGTGTCAGCTTTCCTCTTCCTTCCTCCCTTGCCTTTCTTCTTGGGTGCAATGTCGTCTTCGCTATCTTCACTTTTGGCCTCGGATTTGGCTCGTCCCTTTTTGGAACCTTCATCTGGCACGTTTTCACAAATGTCGGTCAAGAAATCAAATTGGCCGTCTTTCATCAGTGCGGCTTTCAAGTGTTGGGCAGTGACCCGCTTGGACCGATTGGCTTTTGCTTCGTCAGCCCCCTTGCTAACCAGAGCAATCATGAAAAGCTCAAGAGCTTTGGCTATGTCACAGTCAGCGATCGATTTATAGCTGGTTTAGAGAGCAGACTTACCAACTGCAGTTGGGGTTGCTTGGGCGACTTTACCCACGTCCTCATCTGCTTGCATAATTCGTTTGATGCGAGCAACCGGGAATTTCGTTCTCACGTCGATGCCATGAGCTGGGTCTTGAGGAGCGACAGGCATGGTGGGCGGGAATTGCTCCGGCTTGACAGGCATTGCTTGTCTTGGTGGGCCACGTGGGTCGTAGCTATGGTCAAGCTGCTCCTCTGCCCGTTGCTGGCGTGTTCGAGGCATCTCGCCGTATGGTTGATGCAGGGCAGTAGCCTGCAAATGATAATGGTGGTCGATGGGTTCTGATTTGATTTGGCCGTAGTCGAAATTCGGTTGGTAAGGTGGTTGTGGCTGAGAGAAAGTCGGGGGCGGCGGCGGTGGTGCTTGTGGGGGCGGGTTGTGATAATTGTATGACCCTGGAGGCTGGGAATATGGTGATTGCTGTGGTCGGAAGGGTGGTGGCGAATGTTGCTGGGGAGTGGTGGCCGAGTGAGTGCGTGGACCAAAATAAGAGGTTGAAGGAGTTGTAGTTTGTGGAGAAAAGAAAGGTGAAGCGTCGTAGGAGCCACGAGGCGAAAAAGAATAACCAGCAGGAAAAGAAGAGTCTGGATAAGATGGGATTCGGCTCAGTTTAGGCGGTGGAGGTGGCTGCAGCGCACTAAGGTCTGGACTTTTCGGCCTGTAGTTTTCGTGTTCCTTGTTGTGGTTCATTTCAAAGTCTTGGTGGGTTTCGTGGGTTTGGCTGGGTGTGGGACTGGGGATGGCTGTGCAATTGCAATTCTGCTAATATTACTGTGGCTGAGGCTGTTCAAGGTACAGGTATGTATCAACGACATTTTGGAATGTGAACAGAATAGCAATGCAATATGCTTGTGCGCGCCTTCACGTGGCAGCGCGCATTGTTATCAGAAATGCAAGGGCAGCGGCGGAGTGAATATAGATATCACGTGGCAAGAGCAGTGGTCACTGGTCGCTGATCACTGGCCGCTTGACGTGAGCGGATCAATGTAAATCCGATGAGATGTGGCCCAGGGGTGTTTCAAAGGGAGAATCGGGGGATCGGGACTCGGGAGCCCTTTCCAAGGCCAGATGCCAGTGCCAGAAGTTAGAAAATAACACAACCACAAACACAGGCTGAGGTGAGGGGCTTCGACCCAGGCGAGGGGCGCGATGGACCTTATAAAATCTTTGGCCTGGTCGTTGGATCATCCCAAAGAGGGCCCAGGGTGCGCCAGGCTAACTCTAAACCAACCCTGTCCGATCGCATCAGCCATCCACACAGCCCACCATTCACCATCATCGACCCTGCACGCTCCCGCTCTAAACAGCCCAAGTCCCGTATCCTCTGCCTGAGTCCTGTGTGACTGTGTGGCCCCTCCACCACTACTCAATCCAGCGCACCAATCTCGTTCCTGACGCGTCCGAGGGACACGGTAGGAAGATCCAGACATAAATTTTGTTTCGTTCCTAGCCTTCTGCTCGTCAGCCTTTCCAAAGATCGTGTTTAGTTAGCTAGAGAATTATTCCTCAGCCTTATGACCTCCAATATTCCCAGCTTTTGTTTGCATGCTCTCTCTGTCTCTGTCACATCTGCAAAGCTCCCCCAAGCCCCACAACGGTGACAAAGCAGACTTGATGAATCAAACAGGTGGGCATTGCTACTCTCATGTGATGTCTGTCAATGAGAACAGGGCCCCTGTGTTTGAGAACGCGACTGGTCAGGCTTGGCCAGTTTGCGTCATAACTGGTCGCCAACACCCCGAACGGTGAGTCCTGACTCCAGGAGGTTTTCATCAATACCTACTTGATGGGTATTTGACTAGCCAAGTGATGACAGAGCAAGCTGAGGAATTACGCTCTGGTTGAGTGGCCATGTAACAACCCAGTGAAAGCTGTGGTCGTCGCTGGTCACACACTAGAACCTTTCCATGAAAGACTTTCAAAACTTGATCTAATCTGATGGCATGTCTATGTGCATAATTTTGCACTGCAGGTCAAGTCACTTTCGACGACTTTGCAACCTTTGAGGCCATACTGGAGGCCATGATGTATTCAGTGACAAGGTCCAGCCCTGACATTCGTTCCTCTCGGCTCACCCCGAGAAAGAGGTTGACGACAGGCCAGGCATGGATTCCAGGATTATGTTCATGTTCCTTTACTGCGGCCCCATTGGCCTTCATATTTCTGATCATTTGATGGATGCCAGACTCAAAGACTTCCTCACTCCCATAAACAATCCGATAACCATTGATAGGCGATGCTCGTTTCCATCGGCTTATACTCAATCCTGGAGATATCACTTCATCTGTGATGGTCGCGTTCCCAGCATATTGCCTTGCATAGAGATGCAGACTTTCTCGGTCAAGGTAGTCACTGGGTGTATTCTGATTAAGTGATGACACCAGGTGAGTCCATGGGGATATCAGAATGGCCAACCCTGGTCTATGCAAGGCTTGAAATTGAGGATCCTGTTCCAAATGCCCTGATTGAAGCAACATACTGAGGATAAGCGTTGCACCAGCAGAATCCCCACCGACACAGATTTTGGCCGCTGAACCATCACCAAAGGTCTCTCGCAGGAAAGCATAACCAGCCCTGGTCTCGTTAAATTGCGTCGGCCACTGAGCTTCAGGGACCAAGGTATATTCAAGAGCGAAGACCGCCGGGTTTTCAAATCCTCTCTCCTTCAATCGAGTCGCCCAGGCCATAAGGAATTCGATATAGAAATATGCGGAACCCATGGAGAACCCACCACCTGTCCAGGTATATTAATATCACTCGTTAGGCCCCCAGTATATTGAAATACTTACCATGTGCATAATATATGATAATGTCGGGTTCGGAATTAGGATTATCAATTATCCACAAACCTCTTGCACCGTGCCTAACGATCTCTCGATAGTGCATGGGACAGTGCAGATACCCATGGCGAAGGAGTCTGAAGCGAAAGAATGGGTAGGCCACCCATTTGGAGAAGAAAACCCTGCCGATGCTGGCAGGAATATTTGCAAATGCATAACGGACACAGCGGATGACCAGGTCCTGGAAAAGAGTGGCATTCCTTGTAAATGGAGACTGTTGGCTCTCGTTCGTGTAACGGCGCTCACGTATCAATTGAAATGGCAACCGGAAGACTGGGAACAGCGTCAACGAGATTCGTTTCCCTTATTGTGAGCGGCCATCCATGCTTACTGAGGAATGGTATGACTTTCAAAATGACGACAAGCAGGGAAAATATATCTGCTTGATATAGAAGCTGAGGAATGAGAATTAGAACAAATGCTAAACAATCCAAGAGACTGATCGGGCCTAATATCATGGCTAGAATTCTGTGGATTTGGTGTGCAGTATGGAGTGTGCGGCAGGGCCAGTGTGAGTTCCCAGTTTATCAAGTTCTCAACAAAACTGAATCTGACTATCTGACCAGTTTATTCAAGCGAGTGTCGAGAAAGCAGTAGTGATTGAAACATGTAAGAAGAGCCAGCAGTACCAACGATATAGATATATAAGTCACATTCGGCTGAAGAGGTAAGCCTCTTCGCAATAGATATATACAATGTCAGGGTTCTATGCGAACTCTGTCCAGAAGTATGGATCGTGACTTCATCGACTTTGGAGGTTAGGTCTGTAGGGTTTTCGGTAGAGAGTACATTGTGGAAGCTCGCCTGGTTAGGCGCGCTTTGACCAGAGTCTACGAGTATCAATCACCATTCATCAATTGCATTAGGCTCCCAATAGCCAGTGCCGGGTCAGTGCTGGCCCTGGGGGGGATGAGTTTGAGGCGCTCAGTTAGTGGGAAACCCCCCACCAAGTTCCTAGCAGGGACGCCTAATTCAGAAGCCAATGGTCGATCTCGGCTGTGGGTATCTCGATTCTCCATGAAATCCACCTTTCATGCCCAGGCTCGCTGCCAGGTGCTCTTGCCTTCCTTGGACTGCTCTTGCGACAGCGGCTGCCATTTGGGCTGGACAAGTTGCGTGCGACTAAGTTTGCACCTGATCCGGTCTTCAAAAAAATACGAGTACATAACACTGTTGCCATGATACCTCTGGCTTTAGCATTATTGCACCACTACTGACCATCTCAACATCTATTTTATCTATCTTCCTTGACTACTCCTTCACTGCTTCGCTGCCTCAATACTTCACATGACAATGCACTCCTTTACCGTCACGTAATGGCGCGCCCTTCATTTGTTCCTCTGACAGCCCTACCGTACACCCAGATCTCGCCTTTGCGCCGCTGCAGCCTACCCTCTGTTTCCTGTGTCTCCCAACCAACACAGTACGATGGCGGATGCGGATTTCATCGCTTCGTTAGCCGACACCGTCAGGTGCGTCAAATTACAGACTCTTCAAATCCTAACGCAGGAACTAATCCGAACAGTGCATTGGGCCTTGAGAAAATCCCGGATCGACTCCATTGTAATGCCTGCCAAAAATTCAACCTCAATGCGTATAAGACGACGTGTTGTGACACCGTAATCTGTGAATCATGTTAGTTGGAATGTTCTCCATCTTGGATCTCTACTCACAGCCTCTCAGGTTTTACCTCTCGTTGCGACATTAGTTGTCCAATATGCGACCACAAGCCTTTCAACAGTGATGTGTGCAAGCCCAACAAGGCCATGCGAACCACGGTCAAATCCTACCTTAAGACGATAGAGAAGGCAAAAGCAGAGGCAAAGGTCGCAGAACTGGCCACGGCAGATAATGAGGTGCAGCCTGAGCAGACAAATACTGTCACAAACGGGCAGGGAGAGGTGAATGGGCCTATGACCATGGTGATAGAAGCAGCACCAGCAAGTACAGAGGAGCGCGAGACCACACCCGCGAATGATGTGCAGCCCTCTATAGAAGTAAGCCGCGTCCTCACTTTCAGCTCTTCGGCTTCTCACACAAGCATGCAGGATCCTGATCCAGATTCCTACGAACCGGACGACGACCATGTCGAGATCCAAGTTGAGCCCGACGAGGATCAGGAAGACATCCCTTCGCAAAATAAATTCATCGTCGAAGATCCCGCTGAGGATCAGTACAACGCTGGAGTTGAAGCGAGCAACAACAAAAATTCTGCCCTCTCCAATAATCAAGATCAAGCCATTATCAACGGGATGGATCCAACTGATTTCTCCAACATGATGAACGGTTTCAACAATATGGACTACAATCAGATGATGCAGATGATGGCAGCGAATGGCATGGGCAATTTCAATCCAATGATGGGTAAGTTCGCCCTACAAATGAACACCCGAGTTGTGCAACTAACAGTCGGCAGGAATGCCCATGGGAATGAATTCAATGTCACCAGGCATGTTTGGTGGATTTGGCGGTCCCAATGGAGGCATGAATAATATGAATGGCATGGACATGGGAAGGAGCTTTAATCCCAACCCAGGGATGTATTCTGGCTGGAGTAACAGCCAAAACAACAATATGTGGCAGAATAATAATGCAAATGCATTCTCGAATGGCATGGGTGGTGACTTCGGTTCCAACTATGGTTTCAATATGGCACAGCCTGGCAATTTCCAGCAGCAATACCCCAATGGTGATTTCCAAAATGGCTCTTATGGCCGTGGCTTTGGCCGTGGCCGCGGTCGCGGTCGCGGTGGCTACGGTAGAGGCCGCGGTAATTTCAACCAGTATTCTCAATTCCAGCAACAGCAGCAGCAGGCACGTCCCGGCGGACCCAATCAATACGACAACCAAGCGATGCGTTCCCAAATTACGGATGATTATAAGAACGACACCTCTGCCAACGAACCATTGAATACCGACACTGACCACTATGATCACGAACATGACGAATTCGCTCCTGGTGGACAGGACGAAATACAAGAAGCTTTAGGTGAAGACTACCAAAAGTCCACTACTGCTAACAATGATAAGAAGGCCTCAGATACCCCTTCAAAGCCAGGAGATGAGACTCATCAAGAGACAGGCTCCCAGAACAAAGCAAGCACCCAAGAGGCTGCCGGTGCAGATGGTACCAGCAATGATGGTGGCGATGCTCCTCTTCCGATACCATCGATAGCGACAGACAACCCTACCCCGACATCTGATCAGCCGAAACCTATACCTGCAGCATATGGGGAAGACCTACATGGTCCTATGCCCCCACCGTCTGCGCCATTAGGGCCTGCAGCACAGTATGACTATGGGTACCGCGGTCGCGGACATGGTAGATTTGCTCAACGAGGTCGTGGTTCCTTTTCCATGCAAAATGGTCTTTCTGCTCCCCAAGTAAAGCCCAACCCTCAAGCTCCCCAGACGGCTCCTGGTGTTGTAGGTGCTCCTACGGGTCCTAGAGCTATGCGTGAGCCACCTGCACCTTCAGGACCGGCTTCCCGTCCTGCAAGCGCAAGCTCAGGCTTCCATTTTATTGGTCGAGCTTCGATGGGATCCCCCAAGAGGCCGGAATCCCATGGGCTTGAGACGTCCACTGCCAAGACACACACTTCAAGCGAGCATGATGACTACAAAGAAAGGGATGATTCGAGGAGACACTCAAGGCAGGAACACTACCCAAGCTCGAAATATGACGTCGACGAGCAAAACAGCAATGAGCGAGAGAAGGAGTTAGATGGACGATACAGACGATCGTCTAAGCGTTCAGCCTACGATGATTACGATCGAGACTCCCGGCAATCTTCAATTGGCGTATCAGATTCTGCGGATAGGAAGTCATCAAGAAGAAGTCGCACCGACAAAGAGGCGACTTCCATGTCAACCAAACACCAAAGCTCCCGTTCACGAACATATCATGAAGAAGACGCCAATGGCGACCATGAAATGGAAGAATACGACGAGTCCAGTCGATCTCACCGGAATGCCCGCGATGGTAGTGACAGCAGGAGCAGGCACCGAAGCGGCCGCTCCTCCAAATATGACGACCGTGATCGAGAACGGGAGCGTGACCGTGACAGGTCAAAACCCAGAGACAGAGATCGGGATCGGGACCGGGACAAAGACAGGGCGAGAGAAGATCGATACCGTGAGAAGGAGCGCGATCGAGACCGAGACCGCAAACGATCGCGGCATGACCGACACCGGGAAGACGACAAGGACTATGACAAGGACTACGACTACGATCACCACGATGATGACCAGGAATCTCGGCATCGCTCACGAAGACATAAACGGGACCATCATCGCCAATACGAAAATGACGATTATTCCAGTACGGCTGTCGCGACCACTAGCCGCTCGCATCGACCCAGCGCCACAGACACGCCAACCCCCATTTCCTCCACTGCTGTTGTAGCCACGGATAAGGACCCTCATACATTAGAACGCGAAGCTCGAAACCGCGAGCGCATGCTCAAGGAACAACAGCGGAGGGAGAAGGCAGCCGCAAAAAGTGGTAGTGGTGGTGGTACTGGGGAACACCACTCCTCCTCACGGGGAAGTCGGCGTGTGAGCTATAAATACGAAGACGACATCGAACGCAGTCTGGCGGAAAGTGAGCGGTTGAGTGCCAGGTGGAGATCGAGTTGATACCTCCCTCGGGGTCAGCGTGTATACTTGGAACCCTCTTTCGTTCCCCCCTTGGCATATTTTCTTCGGTTTTCTTTTCTCTACTCGAGTCATTTGCTTTGAACTAGGTACTCTAGATGGGATGCCAGTGTGGCTCACAGTGGCAACATAACAACAATACCTGGAATCCCAGGACCATACTTCAGCGTTGTCATCGTCACGCAGCCGTCATACGCTGACAGTACACTACGCACACAAGCTATTAATATTGAGAGGAAATATAAACCAACTCTTTTGCTGGAAATCTTAGTTTTATTTCATTTCGCTCCTCTGTTTCAATTTTGGGATTCTCGTGTTTTGGCTTGCGGCATCAGTCCTCTACTACACGGTACTTCGGAGAATCTTCCCCCTGGGCTCAACTCGATACATACATATTTAACACGGAGTATGATTTCCTTGAAACGGTTGAGGGAAAACAACCAACTGTTGGGCAAGAGTCGAGACCAAGATGGATAAAAGAACAGAGATAGTGTGAACTATGGAGCTTCTAGCATCTGCGGTTGTATTCGTGCCCCCGTAGTAGAACAATTCAAAACATTCAAGATCCAGGGATTCAATAGTTAAGCATTCAAAACTGAACGGATGCATATCGTCGTCATACCTCCCTCCTCTCACATGATTGAATCTCGATGAAGTGAAACTTGCAAAGAAGAAGAAGAAGAAGAAGAAGAAGAAGAGGGTGTCGAGAATCGCAATTAGAATAGTGCGTTTTTGCCGAGAAAGCCAGCG